>Ga0105356_10002144_pt1 | contig 19693 bp, 14 predicted proteins | sample GOMGulsemesocosm_3_FD_83502 | JGI IMG/M metagenome (GOLD analysis project Ga0105356, IMG submission 83502) | Methane-oxidizing microbial communities from mesocosms in the Gulf of Mexico - GOM9D Gulf of Mexico | ecosystem: Environmental > Aquatic > Marine > Cold seeps | place: Gulf of Mexico... | reverse complement strand
AGAATACGCAGCAATAAGTACTATGATTCCTACACAGATAAGTGCAATTTTTTTCTTAGTCATTTCTTTTTCATTTTTTATGAGAGCGACCAAATATAACACAAAAAGCATGCCTAAGGCATGCTTTTTAGTTAAGATAGACTTAAAGTATTGTTTTATAGTGAGTTTAAAGTATTGTTTAAGGTTTCACTTGGCCTCATTTTTTTATCGGTTAAAGCTTCGTTAGATTTATAGTAACCTCCTAAGTCTAATGGAGAACCTTGTGCTGAATTTAATTCGGTTACTATTTTCTCTTCATTACTTGCTAATTCTTTAGCAATGTTTGCAAATCTATTTTTTAAAGCTTCGTTTTTATTTTGGTTTGCCAAAGCTTCTGCCCAATACATAGCTAAATAAAAATGAGAGCCTCTATTGTCTAGTTCTCCAACTTTACGAGAAGGAGATTTTTTGTTGTCCAAAAATTTATCTGTAGCTTCATCTAGTGTTTCAGCTAAGATAATTGCTTCTTTGTTAGAATTTGTTTGTCCAAGGTGTTCTAAAGAAACTGCGAGTGCTAAGAACTCTCCTAAAGAGTCCCAACGTAAATGTCCTTCTTCTTCAAATTGTTGAACATGTTTAGGGGCAGATCCACCTGCGCCAGTTTCAAACAATCCTCCTCCATTCATTAATGGAACAATTGATAACATTTTTGCAGAGGTTCCTAATTCTAAAATAGGAAATAGATCTGTTAAATAATCACGTAAAACATTCCCAGAAACAGAGTTTGTGTCTTTCCCTTCTTTTACTCTTTGCAGTGTAAAAGTAGTCGCGTCCATTGGTGAAAGGATTTGAATTTCCAAGCCTTCAGTATCGTGATTTGGTAAATATGAGTTCACTTTTTTAATGATTTCAGCGTCGTGTGCTCTGTTTTTATCCAACCAGAAAACTGTAGGGATATTCGTAGCTCTTGCTCTATTTACAGCAAGCTTTACCCAATCTTGAATTGGAGCATCCTTTACTTGACACATTCTCCAAATATCACCAACTTCAACCGTGTGCTCAATTAATGTATTGCCGTTAGAGCTAGTAACACGTACAATTCCGTCAGACTCAATTTCAAATGTTTTATCATGCGAACCATACTCTTCAGCTTTTTGAGCCATTAAACCAATATTAGGAACTGTTCCCATTGTTGTAGGATCAAAAGCGCCGTTTTCTTTACAGAAGTTGATGGTTGCTTCATAAATACCTGCATAGCTACTATCTGGTATTACAGCTTTAGTATCTTGTTGTTTTCCTTCTGCATCCCACATTTGACCAGAAGTTCTAATCATTGCTGGCATTGACGCATCAATAATTACATCACTAGGTACATGTAAGTTGGTAATGCCTTTGTTAGAATTTACCATTGCAATAGCTGGTCCATTTTGGTAAGCGGCTAAAATATCAGCCTCAATTTCTGCTTTTTTATCTGCGGATAATTCTTCCAATTTACTGATTAAGTTTCCAAAACCGTTATTTACATCTACACCTATTTGATTGAAGGTGTCTCCGTGTTTGTTAAATAATTCTTTGAAAAAAGCTCTAACTCCGTGGCCAAAAATAATTGGATCTGAAACCTTCATCATTGTTGCCTTCATGTGTAATGAGAACAATACATTCTGCTCTTTTGCATCAGTGATTTGAGCTTCTAAAAAGGCAATTAGTGCATTTTTACTCATTACAGATGCATCTATAATTTCTTCCGCTAATAATGGAGTAGATGCTTTTAATACTGTTTCAACTCCAGTTGTACTCGTGTGAACGATTTTAACATCTGTTGCTTCAGAAACGGTCACAGATTTTTCGTTGTGAAAAAAGTCCCCCTCAGTCATTGTAGATACATGCGATTTGGAATCTGCACTCCAAGCTCCCATTGAGTGTGGATTTTTCTTTGCGTAGTTTTTTACAGCCTTCGGAGCCCTTCTGTCAGAATTCCCTTCTCTTAATACTGGATTAACAGCGGATCCTTTTACTTTATCATAACTAGCTTTGATTGCTTTCTCTTCACTGTTTTGAGGGACATCTGGATAGTTAGGAATTGCAAAGCCAAGGATTTGTAATTCTTTAATCGCTGCTTTTAATTGCGGTACAGATGCGCTAATATTAGGCAGTTTAATAATGTTAGCTTCTGGTGTTTTTGCCAATTCACCTAATTCAGCCAATGCATCATTTACTTTTTGATCATCAGTTAAATAATCAGAAAGGTTTGCTAAAATTCTAGCTGCTAAAGAAATGTCCTTACTTTCTATTTCAATTCCAGAAGAAGCTGTAAAAGCTTTTACAATAGGAAGAAAAGAATAGGTGGCTAAAGCTGGTGCTTCGTCAGTTTTAGTATAAATAATTTTAGCAGTTTTTGTCATCGTATATGGATTTGATAATTATAATTTTATTAAGGCTTAAAGTTGTTTTTTAGAACATGTTAAAAGCGAGACAAATTTACTAATTATAGACGAGAAAAAATCTATCAAATTATTAATAATACGTGGTTTTAAGTGTGGATTCAATAAAAAAAGGTATAGAAAAAGAGAATTTGTTATTAAAAATAAAAGCCATATCAAACAATTGCTTGTTGTGATATGGCTTCTCTGAAATAATGCTTCTTGATTGTGTTGTATCTCTACAAACGCTTTACAAGTAGAAATTCTTTACGAATTCTATGCCTCAATAAAAATCAATTTTCACTATTTCAGTTTTTGACTTGTCTAATAACATCTACACATTTTGTATACATAGTATTATAATTGACAAATCACTGTGTTTTTCAATCCCTAAAAAGTAATTACCGAAACAAATACTCTAATAACGTTTAATTCAACCATTTTACTGGTGTCCTTTGCGGTTATAAAAATAGTTTACATTGCTGTAACATATTTTATCCTATTGAAAAACTATATAAAGAACGTTACTCTATTGCATTTACTTGATAATTATTTCTTGTATCTTTTCAATATTTCGAAATTATTACTTTGCTAATACATTTCAAATATAAGAGAAATATTTGCTTATATGTAGGTGTTAACTAATTAATAATCAACAGGATATGAACATTACTTGTTAACAATTGTTCATTAAAAAAAGCGTTGTGAGATTCACAACGCTTTTTAATATTTTTGAATAAGGAGATATTATCTTCTTTTCTCTGTAATTCTAGCTTTTTTACCAGTAAGTTCTCTAAAGTAAAAGATACGAGCTCTTCTAACTTTTCCTCTTTTGTTTACTTCAATCTTTTGGATAGATGGTAAGTTCACAGGGAAAATACGCTCAACTCCAACAGTTCCAGACATTTTTCTAATCGTAAATGTTTCAGAAGAAGCTACACCTTTACGTTGTATTACTACTCCTCTAAAGAACTGAGTTCTAACTTTATCACCCTCTCTAATTTCGTAATATACTGTAATTGTATCTCCAGATGCAAATTCTGGTAATTCGTTTCTTGTTACAAATTCGTCTTGTACAAATTTAATTAATGCTTCCATTATATATTGTTTATGGTTTTCAAATACCAACTTTCACGATTCTCGTCAGAGGTTAATTTTGAGATTGCAAATTTATGATTTTTTTTAGTATAAAAAACTATTATGCTAATTATTTTTTATACTGATAGTTAGTGCAATAGAAGATCCAGAACTTTCGAACTTCTTGCCCATTGTGTTTTATGATGATCGGTTCTAATTCTGTGATTTTTTCAAAATATTTTGACAATTCAGGATGGGTATCACCTTTTTTAGCGTTGTTTTTAAAACGTTTGTCAGAATCTATAAAGAGTGCATTTTGTGTATTCAACTTTGATAGATCATCACCTAAATAATCGAAATGCAATGCGTGTAAGCCAATTATATTCTGAGCATACACTTTTTGATCCATAAAGAAGTTTAATGCAGCTGATGTTTTGTAGTTGTCATCAGAAAAGATAAAACTGTTTGGATATTCCTTTTGTAACCTTTCACTTTCTATAGCCAACTCTTCCCATCCAACCCAAGTATCATCACTCTTAATCGGAACTATGTAAAATAAGATTTGAGCAGCAATTAGTAAATGAAACACAATTGAAGTGATTATTTGAATTTTTACGAGTCTTTTATTTATAAACATCGCCGCTAAAATGATTCCTGTAATGTAAGAAGGCATCATCCAATTTAGCTTAACCCAATAAACAGGAGTTAATGCAAAGAATCCAACAAAAGTAGGAACAAAGAATGCTAACAGGAATAAGGTTTTTGATTTTGGTAATTTAAATTTAAAGATGGCTCTTTTTATAAATTTGTAAGTAAAAGTGATAAAAACGCCAAAGAGAATTGGGAGTAATAGCACCATTTGGTGACCTATAGCTCCGAAAAAGTAATTGGGTGAAATTTGAAATTTAGAAATATCACCAGTTCTGTTTGAAGACTGAAAAGCAAAAGAAGCAAAATCGTTTTGGTAATTCCACAACCAAACAGGAAGAGTAACAATTAAAGACAACAGTAATGTGATCCAAAGCCAAGGAGAAAGTAATAATTTTCTGTACTGATTTGAAAATGCTAAAAAAGAAAGCAAGCCAATTTGTAATAATAATGAAGTGTATTTACAGTCGAAAGCCAAGCCTATTAGTAGCCCAGCCAATATCCAATGCCATTTTTTTTGCTCAAAAATAGCCTTGTATAAACATATTAAACTGATAGTCCAAAATAATAATAATGGTACATCTGGAGTTGAATTGAAGGATAGTATTGATATAAATAAGGTTGAACTTATTAATATGATCGCTCTTTGCAATTTCTGTTTTGATAAAAAGAAAGATGCTAACTTGTAAAAACTCAATAATGTAAGTGAAGTAATCACAAAATCTGCTAACTTAACTACAAATACCGTTTTTCCAAAAACCTCAGTGAATCCTCTTAAAATATAGCCGATCATTCCTGGATGATCAAAATAAGATAACGCTAAGTTTTCACCATAAAAATGATAGTAGGCATCTTGTGGCATCAATCCCATAAAGGGTAATAAGAGTAGTCGGAATAATTGAAATCCGAATACTATTGCTAAAGCAGGGTGTTTTTTGATGAAGTCTTTCAAATTAATGGTCTAAAAGGTCGGGTCTTATTTGCTGTGTTCTTTCGTAGGCTTTATCAGAACGCCATGTATCTATCTTAGGGAAATTACCAGATAATAATACTTCAGGTACTTTCATCCCATCATATTCTGCAGGTCTTGTGTAAACTGGTGGAGATAATAAATTGTCTTGAAAAGAATCTGTCAATGCAGATTGTTCATCTCCTAAAACACCGGGAATTAACCTTACTACAGCGTCACATAAAATAGCTGCTGCTAATTCGCCTCCAGTTAAAACATAATCGCCAATGGAAATTTCTTTGGTTACAAATTTATCACGAACACGTTGGTCTACACCTTTGTAATGTCCTGTCAAAATGATGATATTTTCTTTAAGCGATAAGGTGTTTGCTATAGATTGATTCAAAGTCTCTGCATCTGGAGTCATGTAAATTATTTCATCATAATTACGCTCTTTCTGTAGTTTAGAGATACATTTATCGATAGGTTCAATCATTAAAACCATTCCGGCACCACCACCAAATTGCATGTCGTCTAGTTTTTTATAAGCACCAATTCCGTAATCGCGTAAATTATGAAAATGTACTTCTGCTAGGCCTTTGTCTATAGCACGTTTCATCATAGAATGTTGAAATGGGCTTTGTAGTAAATCTGGAGAAACGGTAATAATGTCTATTCGCATATGGCAAATGTACGAGTTTCTTGTATTTTATGTTGAATAAAATTATCTTTCAAAAAGTAAATATTCCAAATACCTTAAACCACTAACAATTAAGTTACCTCTGTCAATTGATTTCTGTTCAAACGAGTCTAAAGTTTGTCTTTCTAATTTCACTCCATTGATAAAAACCATATTTGGCTTCTTTAAAGTGGATAGGTCTTCTAATGGATTTTTATCTAGTAAAAGTAGGTTAGCCGTTTTATCAATTTCTATAGTTCCTTGGTTGTGCATTATTTTGTGAACTTTTGAAGCATTAATAGTTGCTGTTTGTAGCACTTGGTAATTTGTTAACCCAGCTTTTTTGTATAATGCAAGTTCTTGATGTAAAGAGTATCCTGGAACCGTAACTCCAATTCCTGAGTCTGTACTGCTTACAATATCAACACCATTATCATATAGTTCTTTAATAATTCGTAGGTGAAATTCATGTTGCTTTTTAATTATTGAAACAATGGCAGAATCGTTCTTTTTAGTAGCACTCCATCTATCAAATTGCGCTTTACTATCTACCATTTTAATTAATGGGTTGATGAGTTTTACCTTTTCTGAAGACAGAATATCTTCTTTGGTTAACATATTGTAGATGTTGTAATATGCAATTAAAGTTGGACTCAATTTTGTGTTCGGTGAATCAGTGTAATTTTTAATAACCTCTTTTAATTTGAAGGTGTCTAGTTTGTAATTTAAAGGTTGTTGCACAATATCTTCTGCATGTTCTATTGTTTTTATTTGTGGGTTAAAATGATATTTATAAGGCACTTTTGGAGTTGGGTGTGCAATGATATCGATGTTAGATTCTTTGGATTGTTCAATAACTGCCCCAAAAATATCTTCAGTTATGCCATAGTATGTTTTTATGAAATCGAAGCCTCTTTCTTTGTAAGAAATAATTTTTGCTTTAGCTTCTTTTGTAGAAGTTAAATTTATATTGTCATCACCCATAAATTCAGGCCCAGTAAGTTTAGGGCTCGTTGTGTAAAAATTTGGAGCGATCAATTCGTTTGTATTTATTTCTTTTTTTATTCTTAGATGCATCGGCCTTCCCCATAAATTCCGAATTGAAGTAACACCGTAAGAAAGGTACAGTCCAAGTTCGTATCTATCCCAAACATGTACATGCATGTCTATCAATCCAGGAGTAAGGTATTTCCCTTTTGCATCTATAATAGTTGCATTTTTGATATTTAAAGAGTCGCCTATTTTTTTAATTTTACCGTTTTCTAAATACACCATTTTATTTGGTTGTACAGTATCTTTAGTCATTGTGATCACATTTGTATTTAGAATCAAATATGAATTGATAACACTGTTTTCTATGTTCTTCTTCTTTAAATAGCTTGTTTGATAAGAATCTACTCCGAAAAGGACTAATATAAATACAATGAGTAATGCTATAGTAATTGATATAAACTTAAAAATTCGTTTTAGTGTATTCATTTTTTTTTAGATTAAAATGATCTTTATTGAGCCTGCTGTCTTTGTTTGGTCTAGCGAATGTAGTATTTTCAACTATTTATTGAAAAGTAGTTTAGTAGGTCGAGTAGAATGATTTATAAAGATGTTAATTTTTTAATTCCATATGCAATATTGGATAAGGTTTACCTGTTGCGTCTAATTCAGAACGTCTAATCGTTTCAAATCCATGGTGTATGTAAAATCCAACAGCCTGTTCATTCTGTTCATTCACATCAACTTTAATTATATTCAATGCATCTAAAGAGTAATTTAATAAGCTTTTGCCAATTCTTTTTCCTCTATATTCAGGCAGAATGAAGAGCATTTCTAAGTTTTGTTCAGCAACTCCTAAAAAACCAACAATCTTTTCTTTATCAACTTTAATGCATCTTAACTCAACTGCATCTAGATAAGTATTTAAGATCAATGGTTTAAAATAGTCAATATCTTCTTCTTGTAAAAAGTGATGTGTAGCTCTTACAGATGCTTCCCAGACAACAACAAGCTCTTGGTATTCGTCTTTATCAACATGGGTTATTTCGTATGTCATTATAAATTTCGTGAAATTTGTCTATGCTCTATTCTTAGAATAGATTCAATCCTAGTCTTTCTAGTATTTATTCTATTTCAGTTTCAGGTATGTCTACCCATTTAGGTTCATTTTATTAAATGAATAGGAAAAGTCCATTCTACTCACCTTTAGTTACATTGTATTCCGTTTATTGCACCCAAAATTAATTGATGTTTATCTATTCTTTGAATAGGGAGTCGCAAACAACAAAAAAGATGCCAACAAAAGAATAATGACATATAGAATGTGAAAATTTAGAATAGATTATTTTTTCTGTAGATCTGGTTTTTGACCTTTCGCTGGCATAGGTCCACGTAGGTGTATGACTAAGCCATTTAAGAAGTTACGTAAAATTTGATCGCCACATTCCATGTATTTTGGATGCTCTTCGTTTCTGAAAAGAGCACCTAGCTCACCTTTAGAAACTTTAAAGTCTACCAGTTTACAAATTTCAATAATATCAGTATCGCGTAGTTTATGTGCTACACGTAATTTTTTAAAAATGTCGTTGTTACTTAATCCCATGTAGCAAATGTATGCTATTTAAAAATATAATTGATATCGCTTAGAATGAAATAGTAGGTTTTTGACCTAGAGATTTTAATCGACCATTTGAAAAATAGCTAGTGCATAGACAGCAAAACGTAAAAAACGAAACAAACCGAAAAGAATAACTCCTTTTAATGGGTATTTAATCAATCCTCCTGCCATACAAGTAATAGAGAACGGAATAGGTAGCAATGCGCCAACTACAATTAAGAAACCTCCCCATTTACTGGTGTTTTTTAAGCTTTTTGCCATTTTTACTTCCAAATAGTTTTTTACTTTCTCTATACGTAATGCAGCCTTTCCTATAAAGAAAGAAATGATTCCTCCGGTATATGACAGCGTTGCAAGAATTGCTAAAGTTATTACTGGATCTGCTGTTTTTTTAGACCAAGCGATAAAGATTTCTGGCGGAATTAACCCTAGAATAGATTCTGAAACAAAGAATACAACTAAGACACCAATGGTAGAAAATGTTTCTGTCATGGATTGTAAACCGTCATTGATATTGTAAACATATTTGTTAAATAAAATCAAACCAACCACTACCAATGCAACAGGTATAATTGCTTTTTTTAAGCTCTTACCTATGAAACTATAAAAACCTGTATACGAATAATACTGGTGTAATAATTTTCGTTTAGATTTTTTTCTATGGGGCTTTTTTTTCCTCATTATTTTGCCTGACTTTTTCTTTTTTGCAATAGCGAAGATACTCTTTTGCACTATTTTTTACTAATAAATTGGTGAAGTTTTAACTAAAGTTTAAAACTTACAAATTAGCGATAGCGGCTTCTGCGCAACGTTCGCCATCCATAGCAGCAGAGATTATTCCGCCAGCATAACCACCGCCTTCTCCACAAGGAAATAATCCTTCAATTTCTGGATGTTCTAAATTTTCTTTTCGTGGAATGTTAACTGGTGATGAGGTTCTAGATTCTACACCAACAATATTTGCTTCTGCTGTATAATATCCATGCATTTTCTGTCCGAATGCTTCAAATCCTTTGCGCAATCTACCTCCAATAATTTTAGGTAATAAAGAGTGTAGTGGTGCTGATTTCAATCCCGGTTGATACGATGTTGGATTTAAGTCAACGGATAAATTCCCTTCTACAAAATCGGTTAGTCTTTGTGCTGGTGCAACTTGACTTCTTCCGCCTGATGTAAAAGCTAATCTTTCTAAATCTTTTTGAAATTCTAAACCTTTTAAAGGACCAAATTTTTCATATTTAACAAAATCTTTGTCAATATTTAATTCCACTACAATTCCAGAATTTGCATATAAATTGTTTCGTCTACTTGGAGACATCCCATTGACTACAACCTCTCCATTTGCTGTTGCAGCAGGAACAATAAATCCACCAGGACACATGCAAAAAGAATACACACCTCTTTCATTTACTTGCTGAACAAGACTGTATGCAGCTGCAGGTAACAATTCATCACGTTTTCCTTCACAATGATATTGAATTGAATCAATTATGTGTTGTGGATGTTCTACACGAACTCCCATTGCAAATGATTTTGCTTTGATGGCAATGTCTTTTTTATGAAGCAATTCGTAAATATCTCGGGCCGAATGACCAGTTGCTAGAATTACAGAATTAGCTACCATTTCGTTGCCGTTTTGTAATTGTATGGCTTTTATTTTATTATTTTGAACAGTAAAATCGATTACTCTGGTCTCAAAATGTATTTCTCCTCCGTGATTTAAAATCGTTTCACGAATGTTCTGAATAATCTTTGGTAATTTATTGGTTCCAATATGTGGATGTGCATCCACTAAAATTTGCTCTGTTGCCCCATGAAAAACTAAGTTTTCAAAAATTCTACGAACATCTCCACGTTTTAAACTTCTGGTGTATAGTTTTCCGTCAGAATAGGTTCCTGCACCACCTTCTCCAAAACAATAATTGGAGTCTTCATTTACAAAATGATCTTGATTGATTGCTTTTAAGTCCCTTCTTCTATCTTGAACGTTTTTTCCACGTTCTAAAACAATGGGCCTAAAACCAAGTTCTATACAGCGCAATGCTGCGTACATTCCTGCTGGGCCAAAACCAATAATGTGCACTTCTTTTGCGTTAGATACATCTTTATATTCAAATTGATACTCTGAATTTTCAGGTATGTTTTCCTTTATGTAAACCGCAATTTTATAATTAAAGACAATGTCTTTTTTGCGAGCATCAATAGACTTACGCAACACTTTAATTGCGTTTATCGTTTTTGGGTGGATACTAAGATGACGTGCTGCTTTTTTTAGCAGAATACCTTCTTTCTTTTCATCAGTTAACTGTACGCGAAGTTGTATCTCTTTTACCATGCGGCAAAAATACTGAAATTATCAATGATAATTGTAAAAGATGTGAGGAGTGTTTTTAGAGTTTGATAATGTGTAAGAAAAAAATATGGAAACCCGTTTTGAGTTTCCATATTTACTATAATACATAAGATGTTTTGTTATTTTTTAATGATTAATTTTTTCACAATTGATTCTTCAGTTGAAATAATTTTTAGAATATAAATCCCAGCAGGTAATGTTTTATGTCCCATCGAGATGTTTTGCGATTTCGAATTTGAAGCAGCTGTTTTTTGAGAAACAACTTTACCTGTTAAATCGAAAAGGGTCAATTCTGTACGACTGTTAACACTATTTAATTTGATGTAGAAAATTCCATCAGAAGGATTTGGATATACTAAAAACTCTGAAAGTTGCTCAACAGGTATATCTTGATTCGCAACCGTTCCAATTGTTGGAGTTGAGCTTAAACAAGTGGCTCCACACTCACCTAAAGTATCACCATGGTTTGTTTCAGCACCATGATTTAATAAATGTTGCATTACTGCATCGCTACTAATACTTATAAGTACATGTTTTGTGCCTTTTTTACCATTTGTGTGGTGGCATACCAACACTTTCCCTGTTGCTTTCCCTTTTTTATTGTAGCTTCTTGCATCCATAACACAAACATCTATAGATGTAGAGGTGCTACAGCCATAATTATTCGTCGCAATTACCGTATAAGTAGTACTAGTTGTAGGGCTGATTTCTGGATTGGCTACACTTTCAACGAACTCTCCCGTTGAAGCTGTCCATTGGTATGTAAAACTACTACCACCTGACGCAATGGTTGAAAGGTTTACGCTTTGGTCTCCAAACCCTAAATAAATGGTGTTTGTATTTTGAGTTTGTACGGTTGTGAAATCAGATATTGAGATAACGGGAATTTCACCAACAACGCTTACTGTTGCTGTACCTGAACTCGTATTTCCTGAGGAATCAGTTGCCGTTAAGGTAACAGTGTGGTCTCCAATGTCAGAACATGTAAAAGAATCTCTGTCAATGCTGAGTGTAAAATCACAATTATCAAAAGTACCACCATCAATATTTGATGCTGAAATATTCGCAACTCCGTTGGCTAAGTCAATTGAATAGCTTTGGGTAATTATTGTTGGGGGAATTGAATCAATAATTGTAATAACTGCAGTAGACGTAGCAGAGTTTCCGTTAATATCTGTAACAGTGAGTGTAACGGTGTTTTCACCTAAATCTGAACAGCTAAAGTTTGTTATGTCAAGACTTGTAGTGTCTACAGCACAGTTGTCAGTGGAACCGTTGTTAACCTGATCTGAAGTTGCTGAGGCGTTTCCTCTTGAATCTAATTGAAGTGTAAGATTCTGTGTGACAACAATTGGAGGTATATTGTCAACAACAGTTACTGTTGCAGTACCTGATGCACTATTTCCATTTATATCCATTACTGTGAGGGTCACCTTATTTGTGCCAACATTAGAGCAATCAAAACTCATTGTGTCCAATGAAGTGCTTGCAATACCACAGTTGTCAGAAGAATCATTGTTAATTTGTTCAATGGTTATTGATGCTTGACCATTTGAGTCAAGCTCTACTGTAAGGTCGTTTGTATTTACAACAGGTGCCACATCGTCTTCTACGGTAACTTCAAACGTACAACTAGAAGTGTTGTTAGAAGAATCGGTAGCAGTAGCAGTGACAGTTGTTGTACCAACATTAAAGAAGCTTCCAGATGCTGGGCTAAATGAAACGGCGGCATCACAATTATCTGTTGCATTTGCGCTAAAACTAACGTTTGTTCCACAAGAGTCAGCATCGGAGCTAACAGTTATGTCAGCGGGACATTGTCCAGATGTTTTTGTTGAAACAACCATGTCATCTATTACCATCGTTCCAGCGTTTTGATTCCATCTGATTTCGGTTACATTTTCAAATCCCGCAGGGAAAGTAAATACACCTGTAGATGTGATAGTTACACTTGCTCCGGATGGGAAAACTGAAAAAGTAGGATTTCCACTTACTCTTCTAACATTCATGCTTACAAGTGTAAATTCAGTTCCGCTACCTACAGTTAATCTATATGGAGTAGAACAACATCCAGAATGATTTAATATATCATTAGAACCATCATTATCATTATCTCCTAAATGTACATGTGAACTACTTCCGTATAGTGATAAGAAAGTGATTCCTGCTTCTGTATATGAAGCAGGGTAGCCGGTCCCTGCATTAAAATTCATATCTAGATTGGTGTTTTCTCCTTCAATTACTGGTGGTTCATTGTCGATTACTGTTACATCGAAACTTTGTGTTACATTTCCACAAGGGTTTGTTACATTTAAAGTAACTGTAGTTGTACCAATACTAAATAAAGAACCCGTTCCAGATCCTTCACCACTTCCGGTAGTTGCACCACTAAAAGTGTAGGTTAATGTAGAAGTTGGGTTTCCTACTATTTCTGTAGTATAGTTTATAGTAGCACCACAAATGCCTTCATCATTATTTGCGGATATATTGTCATTTATTGAGCTAAATCCTGCTGCAACACAGGTGATTTCTGCATCTAAAGGAATTGTGAAACTTCCTTCATCACAATCATTTGAATTGAATGAAAGTTGTGCGGTATATGTAGTGATATTTGGTGCATTAAAAGTAATGTCAACTGTTGCTGAGTTACCTGGTGCTATTGAGCTTGGAGTAGAAAATCCACTTAAAGCGAAAGAAGCAGCATCTGCACCTGTTACGGCAAGGTTACTTATGTCTAAAGAACCCGCTCCGGTATTGTTTATGGTGATGGTTTTGACGTAGTCTTGATTTGGGAAGACATTTCCGTAATTTCCATCTCCTGTAACGTCAATTTCAGCAGGATTGGCACTGATAACTGTTGCATCTGATGTAGCAGAACACCCAAATAAATCAATTACTCTTACACTATAGCTACCAATGCTTGTTACATTGTATGTTTGTTGCGTGGCGTTAGCAATATCAACTCCATTTTTCATCCATTGGTAAATCGAGGATTGAGAAGCTGTTAGTGTTGTTGAATTATTAGGTGGGCATAAAAAAGCATTTCCGCTCGGAGATATGTCTACCGTTGGATTGTCATTAACAACTACTGGAGTAGGTAAAGATTCACCTGAACATCCGCCAGAATTCGTAACATTTACGGTATAGCTTCCAGATGCTGTAGCTGTATAGGATTGAGAAGTTGCTCCTGCAATTGCCACACCGTTGTTAGACCATTGATATGAGTCACCATCATTGGCGTTCATTTCTACTGTTTCTCCTTGACAAACGGTACTTTGTCCAGCTACAATAATTGCTGCAGGTTGCACATTAACAGTCGCTGTACAGGTTGAAACATTTCCTGCTCCATCTGTTGCGGTTAAAGTAACCGTGTTCTCTCCTATGTTTGCACAGGTAAAATTAGTTTCTGAAAGGGTTAAAGATTCAATTCCACAGGCATCACCTGAGCCATTGTCTATCATTTCGGGTGTTATGGTTACCGTTCCTGTAGGGCTTAATGCCACGGTAATATTTCTACACGCAACAGTTGGTGGTGTTACATCATTTTGCGCTCCTGTATTTCTGTGGAAACGAATGGTGTTACTACTAATTCCTGATGTTGCAATATCTGGCACAAAATCGCCATCTAAATCTCCAATAACAATTCCTGAAACTTCTGCTCTGCTAGAAGATGTATAATCAATTCTAGCAGCGAAGCTTACTGCTCCTGGGGCGGTAGAGGTATTTCTGTAAACAGAAAACACATTTACACCAAGAGATTTGGTAACGATATCGGGATATCCATCACCATCAACATCACCAACACCAATTCTGTAATTGGCACCAGGAGAAGGAAGGTTTACAGTGGTAGCAAAGGAAATATTTCCTACAGTAGATGTGTTTCTCCAAATAGCAGTATTTGTTGCTCCTGAATAATTACATGAGGTGAAATCTATTTTCCCATCCTTATCAAAATCTGCAATCATAGATCTGTACGGGTATGATCCTCCTGAATTCCAGTATTCTGGAGCGTCAAAAGAGGAGGTAAGGCTTCCGTTTGATGTGGTGTTTCTAATAGATACAGCTCTGTTGTACTGACCTTGAGAGGCTATGAAATCTGTTTTCCCATCGCCGTCAATATCTGCAACTTGTATTCCGGTACAATGCCCGGTTGTTGCAATAAATTGTCTACTGGTAAAATTGAAATTCCCTGGGCCAGTGCTGGTGTTAAAAGCAATGTAAATACCACTTCCATTACTTCCAATAATATCTACTTTACCATCATTATTAAAATCTCCCGCCCCAATTTGGTAACCAGAAACACTTCTTGAATCAATTGCATAAGCCAATCCAAAATTACCTGGCCCAGTACTTATGTTTCTTAATATACTGGCGTTTGTAACCAAATCTTTTAATCCATCACCGTCAAAATCTGCAGCTGTTACTGTTCTTGTTGCTGTAGGGAAATTGTATGCTGAGAAACTGATGCTTCCAGGAGTACTGTTGTTTTTTGCTATGGTAATTCCTCCGTTTAAACCTGCTGATACAACATCAGGTTTCCCGTCATTATCCATGTCTTGTGATATCATGTTGTAAGCGCCATAAACACCACCTAATTCTTGAGAAACATTTTGATAAGAAGTATTTGTTAGTGGCGTTGGGCAAAATATTCCATTAAAATGAGTTTTAGAATATGCTGTTAAATTACAGTGGTTTTTCACGCTGATTAAAGAGGTTGTGCTACCTTCTGGAACTCTAACTTCAAGTGTTCCAAATGAAGAAGAAACGACTGTTGCTTGCGTAGCACCAAAAAACACCTGATTGTTTGCAGGTGTAGCATTAAAGTTTGCTCCAGTAATTGTTACTGTGCTGCCAATAAAACCTGTTTTAGGTGAAAAGTCATTAATTATTGGTCGATCATTACATTGTGCTTCTATATTAATAGTAAAAATATAAAACACAAATATTAATATTGTGGTTATTTTTTTCATGACTATTTATAGGTTATAGTTAGTTTTAAACTCGATACTTCAATTCCGTCTGGAACGTTAAATTTTAAATTTGAATATTGATTATTGCTACAGTTGGCGATTCTCATTTCTGCCTGTTTTATATTGGAGAAATAAATTTCAACATCTTTTTTGTTGTTTGAAGCATCAGAAAAATGTAAAACAATTGTGAAGCTAGTTTTCATTCCGGCTTCATTAAAGACATTTAATAATACTTCTGGATTACTCTCAGGTGAGCATTTGACAATTTGATAACTTGTATCTACTAAAAATTCTGCTTCTTCTAGTGGGGTCCATTCTGTAAGTACTTGTGGATTAGATTGAGCAGAAAAAGTTAAAGTAAAAAAAAGTAAAAGAGTAAAAAGGGTAATTGAACGGAAGTTACGCGTGCGTAAAATCCTACTTTGTTTAAGTAGTTTTGTAAACATGATTTATTGAGTTGATTGATTGAATTAATTATGCTAAACAGCTAAAACGAATTTTAGTTAGTGATAATTAGGGAACTATTACTCAGGTCAAAATGAAAAGCTAAAAAATGGGGATTGAAAAAATGTGGGGGATTAACTGTGGTTTTGCATCATAAATATAGAAATTTATTTAGCTGTATAGGGATCACTATGGTTAATCAGTTCTAAAGATACAAAAAATAAATGAAAGAAGTAAAGTATAGTTGGCTGAACTATAGTACTCTATGAATGGTTGCTTTTTTTAGATGTATAACTAAATCGAGAATTTAAAGTACGATTAGTATTTACTACTTAAGGATTTTTAATTGTTTGTATTAAGAAATTGTGGAACTCTATTAATAAGCATTGAAGCTTAGTTGAATTATGATTTTAACTCTTTCCATTTCTTTAAAATACGTTGTTCATTAGCTATAAATACCTTTTAGGTCTTTCTCAAAAGCATTTCGTTGTTTTTGTGTGATGGCATCAGAATACCACAAGTCATTTATTTATTTTACAGAAGTTTTTAAATTCCTAAATGTCAATCCAGCGGCAATTTCTTTATTGTTGTCCATTTTACATTTCTATCAGAATTGTCAATAATAACACCCTATTTTCCTTTTTCTAACGCGGTTAAATTGTCGTTTCTATCACCAATTAGATGTTTTGCTTTTTCAAATAACTCTTTATGTGTTGTTGGTTTTGTTTTTTCTCGTGTGAAGATTGAAACTAAGTGTCCTCGTTTTAAGGCATTTGTAATTTGATGTAGTCCTAAAAAACTAGTACCTCCAAGAATTTATATTTTTAGTTTTGATTTTTCTTTTGAACCACATGTTAATAGGTTATTTCCTAAAAAGGGAATTGCAATTCCAGCGACTAAACTTTTCTTTATAAAATCTCTTCTGCTTTTAGAACTTTCCATTTGATAAATGATTTTAGTTACCTAATTCGAAAGGTAGGATTTTTCATAAAGAAGTCAAATAGAGTAATTGTGCTACTCTGATTGTAATTTTTCTAAAAGTAATTTATATGCATGAATAGCTTCATTGTATGCAGGCATCATGTTGTTTAATAGTTTAGATATTTTTTCAATAGAGCTGTTTTGTCTACTTAAGTCTTCAATTTCACATACTTCCTGATAACAACTTATTCCCATGGTAATAAAAGAGGTTTTGAAAAAATGCGAAGCATAAGTGATTTCTTGGTGATTTTTAGAAATAATTCCTTTTTCTAATTTTTTCATGATTTTAGATGCTTGTTCTAAGAAAATTAGAATAACCTTAATGGTTGGTTCTTTTTCTCCATCTAGACATTGGTTAATATAATCTAAGTTCACAATCGAATTTGATAAATGTTTCTCTAGAATATTTTTTTTAGTTTTTGAATTCAAAATTTCGTTATATTTGAAGTAAGTGCATGTGATACTGCATGTTAAATTAAGGAATAAAGAGTTGTTTATAAAGGAATCTCTATCTTTTTGCAAGAAAAAAATAGTAACGGGTGTTTTTCGGGGTCTGTTTATTAAAAACTGTACGATATGAGTATGTCAAAAAAAATTGTATTGGCTGAAGATAACTCTGCATTGTCTTTATTGTTAAAATTTAAACTAGAAAAAGAAAGGTATGAGCTTTTTATTGCTGAAGATGGAAAATCGGCTATAGAATTAATTAAAATAAATGATCCAGATATTATTTTAACTGATGTAATGATGCCATTTGTTAGTGGATTGGAGTTGATTAGCCATGTACGGAATAAATTAAACAAGAAAACTCCAATACTTGTTTTTTCTGCTGCAGGACAAGAAAAAATTGTGCTGCAAGCGTTTGAATTGGGAGCCAATGACTTTATGTGTAAACCAATTAGTGTAAATGAATTATTGATTCGAATAAGAAGATTGCTTGCGTAAAATTTATGCTTTATAAAAAATATGATTAGATTTCAGCATCTTATAGAATATTTTGAACAGTACCCAGCTCTAATTCAAGTGATATGGGTATTAGTAGTAGTCTTGTTTTTTAGCATACTCTTACAAATTCTCTGTTTAAAAGGCGTAAGAGTTAATCTTAGAAAGAAAGAGTAATTTGTCTATAGCTATCAAAAAAAAATTGAAACTTATTTAATTGAATATGTTTACCATAAAAATGAGAGGGATTCTAACGATGCAAATGAAAATTTTTTCCCAAAAGAAATTAAACAAGGGTTGTCTAGTCGATTGAAAAGAAAGATAATCCTATCTACAATGATAAAATTAAAAGCAGAAGTTTCTGGTGAAATGTCAGCACCTATACAGGAGCTGTTTCTAGAAACAAAACTATTTGATTTTGCAAAGAATAAATTAAATAGTGATAAATGGCATATTGTTGCTTTGGGAATAAAAACACTTTCAACGTTTAAGGTAATCAGTGTGTCAAACGAAGTAATGAAACATGTCAATCATGAACGAGTTGAGGTAAGACGTGAAGCACAATTGTATTTTGTTAATTTATTTGAATTTAAAGGACTTGATTTTTTAAATAAAATTAAAGGTTCATTGTCAGAATGGGATCAAATTCAATTACTAGCAGTTTTAAACAAATTTGAAGATCAAAAAATTACAGGCGTAGAAGGTTGGTTAAGGTCGAGCAATACTTCAGTAATTTTATTTGCATTAAAGCTGTGTCGTATTTACAATTTATTTGAATTTAAAGATTCAATATTAGAGTTGTTGTTACATGAAGATAAAGAAGTAAAGATAGAGGTCATTAAATTGTTGAGCTATTTCCAAGTGTCAGAAGCTACTTCAATATTGAAAAAAGAGTATAGTAAAATGAGCGTAGATGAACGAGTCGTTTTTTTTAAAATGTTAGAGAAATCACCTGTAAAAGAAGACTTGTCCTTTGTGTTGAAACATATTCAGGATATTAATTTTCAGATTAAGGTTTCTGCTCTAAAAGCCTTGAAAATACTAGATATTGAAAAATTTAATACTATAAAAAAAACAAAATTGAATCAAAAATATCAACAGATTATTGATTTTGTAAATTATAATTGATTTATGGAAAGCAACCCCCTCGAAATAAGTTTATATGTTTTTCATTTTCTATTTATTGTTTATACAGTATTAGTGATATTGTCTTACATCATATTGGCAGCTATATCAGCAAAAGAGTCAATAGAATATGTAAAGAAAAATAGTTTTGTTAATTATAGCGAAATTTTGAATTCTGATGTTGCTCCATCTGTATCTATAATTGCTCCTGCTTATAATGAAAGCCTAAATATTGTAGAAAATGTACGTTCGTTATTGTCATGTCATTATGTGAACTATGATGTAATTATTGTGAATGATGGTAGTACAGATGATAGTTTAGAAAGATTAATTGAAGCTTATGATTTGATCAAGGTTAATTATTTAATCAATCAGCAAATAGAGACAAAAAAGGTAAGAGAAGGTGTGTTTAAATCAAAAAATCCTGCATTCGAAAAATTAACCATAGTAGACAAAGAAAATGGAGGGAAAGCAGATGCGTTAAATTTGGGGTTAAATATAAGCGAGAGTAAGTACGT
>Ga0105356_10002143_pt1 | contig 19695 bp, 13 predicted proteins | sample GOMGulsemesocosm_3_FD_83502 | JGI IMG/M metagenome (GOLD analysis project Ga0105356, IMG submission 83502) | Methane-oxidizing microbial communities from mesocosms in the Gulf of Mexico - GOM9D Gulf of Mexico | ecosystem: Environmental > Aquatic > Marine > Cold seeps | place: Gulf of Mexico... | reverse complement strand
CAGACAGCACGGAGGCCTCTCTGGTTTCCCAAAACGTGATGAGAGTCCCTATGATGCTTTTGGTGTTGGACATTCATCAACCTCAATTTCGGCGGCATTAGGAATGGCAATTGCTTCACAAATCAAAGGTGAAGACAAACATCATATTGCAGTAATAGGTGATGCTTCTATAGCAAGCGGAATGGCTTTTGAAGGCCTTAATCATGCAGGAGTCACAAACGCTAATTTACTCGTTATTCTAAATGACAACGCCATTGGTATTGATCCTAGTGTTGGTGCTTTAAAACAATATTTAACCAATGTTAAAAAGGGCACTCAAAAACAAGACAATATTTTTGAAGCCTTAAATTTTAATTATTCTGGCCCCATAGATGGTCATGATCTCAATTTGGTTATTACCGAATTACAACGCTTAAAAACAGTAAAAGGCCCAAAATTTTTACATATTATTACCACCAAAGGTAAGGGTCTAAAGCAAGCAGAAGAAAATCAGGTGGTCTATCATGCACCTGGAAAATTTAACGCAAAAACTGGAGAATTAATTAGCAAATCTGGATCCAGTCAGCCAAAATATCAGGACGTTTTTGGACATACCATTGTTGAACTCGCTAAAAAAAATAAAAACATTGTTGGTATTACCCCAGCAATGCCAACTGGTAGTTCGTTAAAATTTATGATGGAAGAAATTCCAGATCGCGCCTTTGATGTTGGTATTGCAGAACAACATGCTGTTACACTTGCCGCCGGAATGACTACTCAAGGTTTAGTTCCGTTTTGCAACATTTATTCTACTTTTTTACAACGAGCATATGATCAGGTCATACACGATGTGGCGCTACAAAAATTGGCTGTTATTTTTTGCTTAGACCGTTCAGGTTTAGTTGGAGAAGATGGCGCTACCCATCATGGTATATTTGACATCGCATATTTAAGATGTATTCCAAATCTTATTATTTTCGCTCCAAGAAATGAAGTTGAATTACGTAACATTATGTATACCGCTCAACTTGGGTTGGATAATCCTTTAGTGATACGTTATCCCAGAGGCAGAGGCGTCACAGTAGATTGGAAACAATCATTTTCTAAAATTGAAATAGGTACAGGGAATCAACTAGTAAAAGGCGAAAAGATCGCAGTTCTTAGTATTGGGGCAATTGCCAAAAATGTTAGTGAAGCTATCCAAGATTTTAACGTCTCTCATTATGATATGCGATTTGTAAAACCTTTAGATGAAGCCATGCTACATGAGGTCTTAAAAACACACAAGTCTATAATTACTGTTGAAAATGGTGTTAAAAATGGTGGTTTTGGATCTGCAATCTTAGAATTTGCAGCACAACACAACTATAAAAATAATATTAAAATTCTAGGTATTCCAGATCAATTCATAGAGCATGGAAAAGTTCATGAGCTTCAGTTCGAAGCATCTATTAGTGTTGGGCAGATTAAAAGCGTCATAGAAAGTCTACTATAATCCATTGTGCTTTTTGCTTTGTTCGATCTAATTAATAGTCAGTTCGAAATTATAGCGCTTAAAATGTCATCCCTTTTAATTTTTTATAAGTTAACACCGCATTACTATCAGATAATGAAGCCACATAATGACAGACGTTTAAAAGCCTATTATAAAGCTGACTATCATCTATAGTAATTATTTTAGGTAAGGTTTTAACAATGAGCCTATCATAATTTGATGGAGTCCCATCATACACCTTGTTTACTGCAGTAATATAGGTGTCCAGAAGCTTAGTAATAACTTCGTAGCCAGCAATTTCTTTATCTATCACTTCTTTTGACTGGTAAATGTTTTCAATACTTAATTTAAGGATATCATTTATTTGAGCCTCGTATTTACTTTTATCTAATAAGCCTGTAGAGAAACTTCCATTTAAAATCTCTGTTTCATGGGTCATAAAAACACTTACTGCTTCATTAATTAAAGTATTTATTGCCAATGCTCTTAAATAACTTATGCGATCTTGAGTATTCGTTAAGGTGTGATATTTACTTGTATTAATAGCGCCTTTAACCAATTTAATAAGATACTCCAGAGCAAACTCTTCTTGTATCAACCCTAAATTAATCCCATCTTCAAAGTCAATAATAGTATAGCAAATATCATCGGCGGCCTCGACCAAAAAAGCTAGGGGATGTCGTGCAAAACTTACATCATTTCCGGTGCGTGTTTGTTTAAGTCCTAGTTCGTTTGCAACATCTATAAATCCTTCTTTTTCACTTTGAAAAAAACCATATTTTTTGTCTGCAATATGAGCTGTTGCTTTTTTTGGTAAAGATTCCTTAGGGTACTTTGTAAACGCCCCAAGCGTAGCATAACTTAATCGCAACCCTCCCTCTCTGCCTTTTCGTGTTTGAGTTACTATTTTAAACCCATTGGCATTACCTTCAAAGTCGCATAAATCTTGATACTCTTTTTTTGATAATTTTGAACCAAAATGTTTTCCTTTTCCATCAGAAAAAAATTGCCCTATAGCCTTCTCTCCAGAATGACCAAAAGGTGGATTCCCAATATCATGTGCCAAAGCAGCTGAAGCTACAATAGCTCCAAAATCATTAGCTTGAAACCCATGTACTTCTTTTAAATGGGGGTATTTTTCTAATACTCTCAAACCAACTTGTCTGCCTAATGAACGACCTACAACGCTAACTTCCAAACTATGAGTTAATCGCGTATGCACAAAATCAGTTTGGGACAATGGAATAACCTGAGTTTTATCCTGAAGACTCCTAAACTCCGAAGAAAAAATGATCCGATCAAAATCCACTTCAAATCCTAAACGTGTTTCATCTTGTTCTTTTCTTAAGCGTTTATTAGTGTCTCCGTAACGCTTCAAGGAGAGTAATTGTTCCCAAATCATAGTACCATATTAAGCGTACGCAATATAATTATTTTTCATTCATATCGCTTATAAATTGATGCTCCTTAATACTTGTTACATGTTAATTTTATGTTGCCTGATAATGATAAGGTAAGCTATGGGTAACAATTAAATAACGCATTTGGCACTTAGGCTTAACCTGTAATTAACTTCTTCTTTACACTAGGACGGTTTCTTTGTTCACAGAAAACGTACAAAAACTAATGAAAAAATTTACACTATTATTATTAATGTTCGCGGCATCTTTTTCGTATGCTCAAAACACTGGTTCTGTTACAGGGAAATTAACAGACAAAGAATTTAACAATGAACCCCTAGCCTTTGCGAATATTTTAATAAAAGGAACGACAACTGGGACAACATCAGACTTTGATGGGCTATATGCTTTTGACAATCTAAACCCTGGGAAATACACCCTTATATTCAGTTTTGTGGGCTATGAAACTCAGGAAGTAATTACAGAAATTATTGCAAACAACACTATCGAGATTAATATTCCAATGGCCGCCAGCGCAGCATCACTTGATGAAATTATAATTACTACAACCACAAAAAGAGAAAGCGAAGTTGCGCTTTTATATGAACAGAAAAATGCAGTAGTTATTAAAGAAAGTATTGGTGCTGAGAGACTCTCAAAAATTGGAGTCTCTAATGCCGCAAATGCAACAACAAAAATATCCGGCGTCACAAAAAGTGAAGGCTCCGGAGATATTTATATTAGAGGTTTAGGTGATCGCTATTTATCAACAACCATGAATGGTCTACCAATTCCTTCAGATGATATTGAAAATAAAAACATCAATCTTGGATTATTCTCGACAAATCTGATTCAGAATATTGCAATCAGCAAAACCTATACGACTTCTGGATATGGAGATCAAACTTCAGGGAATGTAGATATCACATCCAAATCATATTCTAAAAAAGAATTCACAATAGGCTTAAGTACTGGAGTTAATTTGAATGTTACAGGTCTTGATAGCGACTTTAAAAAGAGCATTATCAGTAACGATGTTAGTCTGGGATTTCATAAAAAACAATTTGCAACCGTAGATTTAATTACCAGACAAGGTTGGGATCCACTAACCCAAGGGAAATCTGCTAACTACGGGATTTCATTATCTGGTAGTAGAAAATTTAAAATACTTGGTAAAGATCTTTCTGTTTTTGCTGCTGGGTCACATACAAAATCGTTTGAGTATCAAAATGGAATCTTTAGTAATTACAGATCCAACATCTTAGATAACGCATTTACAGATACCGAATTATTTACATCAAATACCAATACAACAGGGTACTTAAATACCAAGCTAAAATTAAATAACGATCATAAGATTGCCTATAATTTCTTAGCTGTAAATAAAGGTATAGATAATGTATATGAACAGGGAAGAAATGGTTTGGGATATGTCTTTGATCAAGACCCGCAAGAAGAAGGGGCCTTTGTGAGAGACCAAAATTTCAAACAGACAACATTGTTTGTAAACCAATTAATTGGTAACCATAACATTTCAGAAAACAACAGGTTGAATTGGGCCGTAGGATACAATTTTGTTTTAGCCGAGGAACCAAACAGAATTAGAAACGAAGCTAATATTCTTGATGCCAATACTGTTCAATATGCACATGTTGGTGATTTTCAACAACGAAAATCAAGTCAAAAAATTGAAGACACTGAATACAATGCCTATTTCCTAGATGCCATTACATTTGGAAAAACTGATGAAGATGAAATCAAACCATTCAAGCTGAATTTTGGTGCAAATTTCCGTAAAAAAGAGCGCCGCTTTAATTCTTTGTTTATTGGCGTACGAGCAAGAGGATTCCAAGTAGCTACTGTAGATCATTTTTCTAATACATTCATACAAAGCAACTTTGATAACGGGTTATTCCTAAGAGAAAGAGATGCAGATCGCTATAATGCTGACTTAAACATATTTGGAGGCTTTGCTAGTTTAGACTTTGGCATTAACAAAACATTTTCTGGAAACATTGGCCTTCGATATGAAAAAGACGAAGTAAAAGTCTTATGGGATGTAGCAAACTATGTTGGTCGCGTCGGTTCTATCACAAAAGACTATGCCGAAATATTTCCGAGTACAAATCTAAAATATAAGCTAAACGAAAAGCACTTCTTAAGATTCTCAGCTAGTTTAACACAAACTTTGCCAGAGTTTAAAGAACTAGCGCCTTTTGAATATGTCTCTCCTACAGGACGTGTCACAAGAGGAGATCCTCATTTGGAAAAATCAAATGTGACCAATATTGATCTAAAATGGGAGTTTTTTCCAAAGAAAGGCGAGCTAATTTCTGCTGCCACATTTTATAAACAGATCAAAAACCCTATCAACTTAGCGCAAACAAGGGGGTCCTCAGGAATTTTTGAATATGCTAATACCGGTAATATAGCCAATGTATTTGGTATCGAATTAGAAACCCGATTAAACTTGATAGAAAACGAAGATGAAAAAAGCATTCTAAATCTAAATGCTAACCTTACCAAAATGTGGTTTAATCAAGATTTATTGGAAGAATTTCAGTATAAAAACAACACTGAATCTGAGCTCCAAGGGGCTTCAGATTTTATTCTTAATACATCTTTTGGATACAACAGTCAAACAGAAAAAGAATTCATTGCAACCTTAATAGGAAATTACGCATCAGATAAGATATATGCCTTAGGATCTCCAGAAGATTTCACAAACAGTGCTATCCTTTTTAATGATGAAATTATTGAAAAAGGATTCTTTACTATGGATTTGGTACTGAGTAAAAACCTGTCAGACAAATTACTTTTAAAGTTAGTCGGCAGAAATCTTTTAAACCCTAACATAGAACAAACACAGTTAATAAGAAACATAAACACCTCTTCTACAACAAATGAGATCGTGAGTTCATACAAAAAAGGAAGACAATTTAACCTAAGCCTTAAGTATAGTTTTAATTAACCATTAGCTAACATAAGCTCGTGTTTACCAAGAAAACGTAACCTAGGTTTAATATTCACTTAAAGCAAACAAAAGACAAGAGTCTTTCCTTTGATTAACAATAAAATTATAAAAATAAAGATGAAAAAATTAGTCGTAAAATTATTAAGTATAATAGCTGTTTTTGCTACGCTTACAATAACTAGCTGCAGTAGTAGTGATGATCCAAATCCTATTACTCCCCCTGAAGCCCAAATTATAGAGAACTTGAACGCAGGTATAATGAAAGGGACTTTAGAAGAAAGTTTCACCCTAAATGCAAGCACACAATATGCGCTAACTGGACAATTTATTATTGCTGATGGTGCTGTACTAAACATCCCGGCTGGCACCAAAATAATTGCTGATAATGGAGGTACTGACGTTTATCTTGCTGTTTTAAAAGGCGGACAAATTAACATCAATGGAAATCCTTCAAATCCTGTAATTATGTCCTCTGTAAATGGTAACCCAGGAGATTGGGGTGGGTTAACAATTTGCGGTGATGCAACTACTACTGCAGGAATTGATGCTGAAGCTGAAGTTGGAGGATTCTTATATGGAGGAACAAACAATAACGATAGTTCTGGTATCCTAAGGTATTTACAAATCACAGGTACTGGAGCACAAATTAACCCTGAATCTCAATACAATGGTGTCTCATTATATGCCGTTGGATCGGGAACACTTATAGACAATGTTGCTGTAATTAATGGTTCTGATGATGGTATTGAGTTTTTTGGAGGAACAGTTTCAGTTTCAAACCTATACTTAGAAAACAATGATGATGATTCTATTGACTGGACAGAAGGCTGGAATGGAACTATTGACAATGCCTATATTTCTCATACTCTTGCAGGTTTTTCAACCGTGTTTGAAGGTGATAAAACTAACCATAATCCTAAGTTCAATAATATTACCGCAGTTTCTACAGTTGGTGGTACTGCTTTACAATTCAAAAAGCAATCTGGAGCAACCATAACTGGTTTGTCTTTGTCTGGATATGATGTTACTATCGATATGAAAGATGACGGTCCTTTAGAACATGTAATTATCGAAGGGCAATCAGCCAACCCAAACTTAAATTACACAACCCCTCCTCATACTGTTAGAAATGATTTTCCATGGGTTAATTCAGAATTAAACTTTGGAAATAACATATTACAAGGTGCGGTCTCTGGAACTGTTACTTTAGATGCAAGCATAAATTATATCCTTAATGCTTCTTATATTGTTCAAGATGGTGGTAACCTTATAATTCCTGCTGGAACAAAAATTCAAGCAAGAGATGCTGGTACGGGAGTATATATTGCTGTGTTAAAAGGAGGAACAATTGATATTCAAGGAACCGCAGATAATCCTGTAATAATTTCTTCTGAAAATGCCCTTCCAGGCGATTGGGGAGGACTAACCATTTGTGGAAAAGCAACAACCACTGCAGGTATAAATGCCGAAGCCGAAGTTGGAGGTTTCATTTATGGTGGTACGACTGACAATGATAGCTCTGGAGCTATTAAATACTTAGTGATAAAAGGAACTGGCGCCCAAATTAACTCAGAATCTCAATACAATGGTCTTTCATTATACGCTGTTGGATCTGGAACAACTATTGAAAATATATCTATTATTAATGGTGCCGATGATGGCGTTGAGTTCTTTGGTGGAACTGTTTCTGCAACTAACATCTATTTAGAAAACAATGAAGATGATGCTGTTGACTGGACTGAAGGCTGGAATGGAACAATTACAAATACTTATATTTCTCACACTAAATCAGGTTTCTCAACTGCATTTGAAGGAGATAAAATAAACAACAATCCTCAATTTGTAAATGTAACTGCAATTTCTACCGTAGGTGGCACTGCTTTACAATTCAAAAAACAATCCGGTGCTACCGTCACAAATTTATATTTAAGTGGTTATGATACTAACATTGATATGAAAGATGAAGGCCCGTTAGTTAATGTACAAATTGATGGTGCTGATGCAAATACTGAGGTAGATTATAACTTAGGTACGCAAGTTGATATATCGGGATGGGCTTGGAGAAACACCAATTTATAATATTAATTAATTGCCCTAAATAAAAAAAGCATCCTTAAATTAAGGATGCTTTTTTTATTTGTTTCATTATATAATACAATTACTTACTACGAAAAGCAAGGGTATCTTTGATCTCCCATTTCGAAACATTCACAATTGCATTATTTGTATAATCTACTTCTTTTAAAGTTTTATCATTCCAATAAAACCATTTGCCGACCTTTTTCCCATTATCATAATTCGCCGAAACTGTTTTCTTGCCTTGTGCATTAAAAGCTAACCATTCTCCTTGTAACTTTCCATCTAAAGTATAAGCCCCAGTTTGGCTTATTTCTCCATTGTCATGATAATACGTTACATCAATGAAATTGGTGTTTTCATTAAGCTTTAATTCTCTCTCTTGCTGTGCAAAAGAAACCGCACTAACTAAAAAAGCAAATAAAAAAAATGTGTTCTTCATAATTATGGGGTTTTTAAAATTATTATACTCAAATATAAGTTTTATTAACATTAAATCAATGATTACGTAACATTAAATTAACATTGAAAATTTAAATATTTGATTTACAGAGTTTTAAAAAATACCCAAGAAGCTTAATGTTTAATTAATACTAGCATTACAATTACATTAACTTGAAATTGCATATTTGCTATGTCTTAAGACAAAATGTTTAGTATTTCATATAATCTATTAGTTTTTGTCGACTACATTATCATGAATTCTATAGACTGCCTTTGGCCAAGGCAGTCTTTTTTTATTAAAATCATAATCTTTTGGAAACATTGAGTTAACATTAGTGTTAGTTATTTGCAGCGACAAAAAACTAATAATTATTATGAAACTTAAACTAACGCTCACAGCTTTAGCTCTTTTTACTTTTGCATTTATTAATGCCCAAGAAATACCTTCACCAAAATTTGGCAAAGGTCTTTTTAACCTTGTAGGACAAGACAGTACTTGGACTATGAAAATTGGTGTAAGAATGCAATTTCTAGCTATCTCAAATTGGGATAGTCAGGATAGTAAACTTATTAACCCAGAAGCAAACTTTTTAGTTAGGAGATCACGTTTAAAATTTGGTGGTTATGCTTTCAGTCCGAAACTAGTCTACAAAATAGAGCTTGGTTTATCAAATAGAGATATTTCAGGAGCCTCAGAATTCACAAGTAATGCACCAAGATATATATTGGATGCTGTTATGAAATGGAATTTTCATGAAAATTTTGTGTTATGGTTTGGTCAAACAAAACTTCCAGGAAATAGAGAGCGTGTTATCTCTTCAGCAAACCTTCAACAAGTTGATCGTTCGCTTTTAAATAAACGTTTTAATATTGACCGTGATTTTGGAATTCAATTAAGACATCACTTTAACTTATCGAATTCATTTGTTGTTAAGGAAATATTTTCAATTGCACAAGGTGAAGGAAGAAACGTTACTACTGGAAACCTTGGAGGACACCAATTTACAGGTCGTATAGAATTATTGCCTTTTGGTAACTTTACAAGTAAAGGAGACTACAAAGGATCTGATCTAAAGAGAGAAGACAAACCAAAATTTGCCCTTGGTATAGGTTATGATCATAATAACAATGCTGTTAAAAATAGAAGTAATCAAGGGTCATATATGGTAACTGATACCGGTTTTTACGAAACTAATATTAACACCATATTTTTAGACGCAATGTTTAAATACAAAGGATTCTCGTTCATGGCTGAATACGCTGATAGAGACGCCAAAGATCCTTTTGCAAAAAATTCTGACGGAACACTCACTGGTGATGTCGTACAGGTTGGTAAGGGTTTAAACCTTCAATCCGGATATTTACTTAAAAACAACTGGGAAGTTTCTGGTCGATATACTAATGTTAAGCTAGACAAGTCTATTACTGGTAAAAACTTAGAACAACAATACACCTTAGGAGTTTCAAGATATATTGTTGGACACAGCTTAAAGATTCAGTCGGATATTAGCTATTTAGAAGTTGGTGGAGGCACTAATCAATTGATGTATCGACTACAATTTGATATTCATTTTTAAAACATAACAATTAGATAACATTGCACTAAGTTTCACAATAGATATTTGCAAATAATTTTAAATTAATTATGGAAAACATATACTTATTAATGATTGTTGCCCTTGCCATTTTAGCTATTGCTGATTTGGTTGTAGGTGTCAGTAATGATGCTGTAAACTTTCTAAATTCAGCACTAGGCTCAAAAGCTGTTTCTTTTAAAACTATAATGATAGTCGCTAGTGTTGGTGTTGCTGTTGGAGCTGTTTTTTCTAGCGGAATGATGGAGGTTGCACGAAAAGGAATATTCAATCCAGGAGAATTCATGTTTAGTGAGATCATGATCATTTTCATGGCTGTTATGATAACTGATATTCTTCTGCTGGACTTTTTCAATACTGTTGGAATGCCAACCTCAACAACCGTTTCTATAGTATTTGAATTATTAGGAGCTGCAGTTGCAATGGCTTTAATTAAAATTGGCGCTGATGGCGGGAGTTTTTCTGATGTAGTAACCTATATTAATACCTCCAAAGCCTCTCAAATTATATTTGGAATACTGCTCTCGGTAGTCGTCGCATTTTCCATAGGTGCGCTTGTACAGTGGGTTTCAAGACTACTTTTATCTTATAATTTTGAAAAGAAAGCCACATGGGTTGGTGCGTTATTTGGTGGTATTGCATTAACTGCAATGGTATATTTTATCCTTATGAAAGGGATTAAAGGTGCCGATGTTGCCAAACAAAGTTTTGATTTCATAGGAGGCTCAACCATTAAGGAATTTTTAGAAGCTCAAGTATTAGGAATTATTGCCGTTAGCTTAGTATTTTGGTCCATTTTATCATATGTTATTATAAAATTCCTTAAAACCAATATATACAAACTCATCATTATAGTTGGGACCTTTGCATTGGCTTTAGCTTTTGCAGGAAATGATTTGGTAAACTTTATTGGGGTACCAATTGCAGCATGGCAATCTTACGAAGCTTGGGTTGCTGCAGGTGTTCCGGCCAATGAATTTAGTATGGCAATTTTAGCCACTAAAGTACCAACACCAACATTACTTTTACTTGCTGCTGGATTAATTATGGTAGTTACCTTATGGTTTTCTAGCAAAGCCAAAAATGTTGTAAAAACATCTTTAGATTTATCAAGTCAAGGCGAAACAAAAGAGCGTTTTCAACCTAATTTTTTATCTCGTGGTTTTGTAAGAACTGCAATTGCCATGTCTCAAATCACGGCATACATTTTACCTGAATCTTGGCAAGCAAAAATTGAAAAACAATTCGAAAAACCTGTAATTACCTTATCTAAAAATAAAGTATTAGAATTACCGGCTTTCGATATGGTTAGAGCGGCTGTAAACCTAATGGTTGCTGGTGTACTAATTTCCATTGCCACATCATATAAATTACCATTATCAACTACATATGTTACATTTATGGTTGCCATGGGAACATCCCTAGCCGATCGTGCCTGGGGAAGTGAAAGTGCCGTATTTAGAGTTGCTGGTGTATTAAACGTTATTGGAGGGTGGTTCTTTACCGCATTCAGTGCCTTTACCGCTGCTGCAATTGTTGCTTATTTACTTAGCTGGAATGTTAAGGTCATGGTTCCTATTTTACTTTTCTTTGTTGTTTTATTACTAGTTAGAAATTATATTTCTCATAAGAAAAAAGCTAAGGAAACTAAAGCCGAAGACAGCTTAGAGAAAGCAGAAAGTAGCTCAGTTCAAGGTGTAATTCATGAGAGTGCTAAAAACATAGCAAGTGTTATTAAGCGCGGAAACAGGATTTACACAAATGCCATAAAAGGACTTGCTAAACAAGATTTAGCAGCCCTTAAAAAGAACAAGAAACAGGTTGTAAAATTGTCTAATGAAATTGATGAATTACGTGATAACATCTTCTATTTTATTAAAAACTTAGACGAGTCAAGTGTAGGTGCTAGTAATTTTTATATCAATATTTTAGGGTATTTACAAGATATTACCCAATCACTAGAGTATATCTCTAAGGTGAGTCATAAACACGTGAACAATAATCACAAGAAATTAAAATTCAATCAAATTAAAGAGCTTAAGCAAGTCGATGATGTTCTTGAAAACTTATTTGATGAGACTAAAGCGGCTTTCGATTCACGTTCGTTTGAACAAATAGGAGATATCTTAAAAAATAAGAAAGTTGTTTATGATTTAGTGAAAGAGAAAATTCAAAAGCAAGTGGAACGTACACGAACAGAAGAGTCGAGTCCGAAAAACACAACGCTTTATTTCAGTTTGTTATTAGAAACTAAAGATTTATTAAATGCTATGATGAATCTTTTAGAAGAATACCATAGTGCTCATGACAGCTCCGTTAAACCAGCAACAATCTCTGTCGATGAAGAACCTAGTTCTGAGAATTAATCTTTGTTAAAATACTTTGATGCACAAGAATAAGTTGGTTAGTTAGAAATTTCTTATGTATCGTAAAAAGCACCTCTTCGAGGTGCTTTTTCTTTTTTATTAGTATTTTTAAACCTTAAACCAATGTCATTATGAATAAATCCATTTTATATTTATCAACTGTTTGCCTTATTTTAATTAGCCTAAACTCATGTAACAAGCCTCTTACTGGAACCCAGATTCTTGATAAGGCTATCGGATATCATGACCCAAACGGTAACTGGGACACCTTCAATGCTAGCTTTTCTGTACGCATGGAAACACCGAGTCAAGCTACACGTAATAGTACGATTAGTATTAATTTACAAGATCAAATTTTTGATCTTGTAGCCACGAGAGATTCCATAACAACACGATATACTATTAATAAAGGCGACTGTAGTCTTGCTTTAAATAATGACACTTCAATTACAGACGAAATGGCCGCTACATACAATTTAAATTGTGAACGTGCCAACATGTACAAAAATTATTACACCTACCTCTACGGTCTTCCAATGAAGCTTAAAGATGAAGGGACCCACATTCATGAGGCTGTGGAATCCAAAACATTTAAAGGCAAAGATTACTTAGTAATAAAAGCGACATATGATAAGGCGGTTGGAAGTGATATTTGGTATTTTTATTTCAATCCTGAAACTTACGCCATGGAAATATATCAGTTTTTTAAAACGGATGATGCTGGCAATCAAAAAGATGATTCGGGCGAATATATCCTTTTGACTGACGCAGTCACAATCAACGCTATTAAAATGCCCAAAACGCGCGCTTGGTACTATAATAAAGATGATAAATACTTAGGATCTGATATATTGAATTAAAAAAAGCATCTCGAAAGAGATGCTTTTTTGTTAATATTATTTAATCCGTAAAATCTAAGACCCACACATTAAGCAGTCATCCCCTTGTCCTGCTTTAGACTTTTCAATTAATGCTTTCATCTCATCAGCACTCATTGGTTCTACCTCAACAGTTTCTTTGGCAAACTTTGCGGCAGTTTTAGCAGCCTTTTCTTTTTTCTGAGCAACCACTATTTGTGAAGCATCTTCTACAGCTACTTCTATCACAGCTTCCGTTGGTTCTTCTTTTTTCTTATTGTCTAAAGTAAATTTAATCGCATCAACAGCACTCTTAGTCCGTAAATAGTACATCCCAGTTTTTAAACCACTTTTCCAAGCATAAAAATGCATTGAGGTTAATTTAGCCATAGTCGCACCTTCCATAAATAAATTAAGTGATTGCGACTGATCTATAAAATACCCTCTGTGACGAGACATATCTATAATATCTTTCATACTTAATTCCCAAACGGTTTTGTACATCTCTTTAATATCTTGAGGGATACAATCAATGTTTTGTACAGAGCCATTTGCTCTCATTATTTCTTGCTTTAAGCCATCATCCCAAAGTCCTAGTTCTACTAAGTCTTCTAATAAATGTTTGTTTACAACAATAAATTCACCCGATAATACACGTCGGGTATAGATATTAGAGGTATATGGCTCAAAACATTCATTGTTCCCAAGAATTTGAGAGGTGCTTGCAGTTGGCATTGGCGCTACTAATAATGAGTTACGCACTCCATTTTTAAGTACTTGCTTACGCAATTTTGCCCAATCCCAATTCCCACTTAATTCTTCATCTTTAATCCCCCAAAGGTTATGTTGAAATTCTCCCTTGCTTATTGGAGACCCTTTGTATGTTTGATACGGACCATCTACCGTAGCTTCTTCCATTGACGCCGTTACAGCTGCAAAATACAAGGTTTCAAAAATATCCTGGTTTAATTGTTTTGCTTCATCACTTGTAAAAGGCATTCGTAATTTAATAAAAGTATCGGCTAATCCTTGTACCCCTAATCCAATAGGACGGTGACGAAAATTAGAGTTTTCAGCCTCTTTAACAGGATAGTAATTTCTATCGATTACTTTATTTAAGTTTTTAGTAACGCGTTTTGTGATTTTAAATAATTCTTTATGATCAAAAGCACCATCTTTAATGAACATTGGCAAAGCAATAGATGCCAAATTACATACAGCAACTTCATCTGGAGAGGTGTACTCCATGATTTCCGTACATAAATTAGATGAACGAATTGTTCCTAAGTTTTTTTGATTAGATTTTCTATTTGCGGCATCTTTATACAACATATATGGTGTCCCTGTTTCAATTTGAGACTCTGTAATCTTTTCCCAAAGCTCACGTGCTTTTATAGTTTTTCGGCCTTTACCTTCTGCTTCATACTTTGTATAAAGTACTTCAAATTCTTCACTATGAATATCTGGTAATCCAGGACATTCATTTGGACACATTAAAGTCCAAGTAGCATCTTCTTGAACACGTTTCATGAACAAATCTGGAATCCACATGGCATAAAATAAATCACGTGCTCGCATTTCTTCTTTACCATGATTTTTTCTTAAATCTAGAAAATCAAAAATATCCGCATGCCAAGGCTCAAGGTACATCGCAAAACTACCCTTACGTTTTCCTCCTCCTTGATCCACATAACGTGCCGTATCATTAAATACACGCAGCATTGGAACGATACCATTACTTGTCCCATTTGTACCAGCAATATAACTTCCAGTTGCACGTACATTATGCATAGCCAAACCAATTCCTCCTGCAGATTGTGAGATTTTAGCAGTTTGTTTAAGCGTATCATATATGCCATCAATACTATCATCTTTCATCGTTAATAAGAAACATGATGACATTTGAGGTTTTGGCGTACCTGAATTAAAAAGTGTTGGCGTAGCATGTGTAAAAAAACGTTTAGACATCAACTCATAAGTCTCAATCGCTGCATCTAAATCATTTAAATGAATTCCAACAGAAACACGCATTAACATGTGTTGCGGGCGTTCAGCAATTTGACCATTAAGTTTTAATAAATATGAACGCTCCAAAGTTTTAAATCCGAAGTAATCATATCCAAAATCACGATTATAAATAATAGTTGAATCTAGTTTCTCCTTATTATCCATAATTACTTTATGTACCTCATCAGATAGTAATGGGGCCTCTTTCCCATTTCTTGGATTGACATAAGTATACAAATCTTCCATTACCTCACTAAAGGTCTTTTTTGTATTTTTATGTAAGTTAGAGACAGATATTCTTGCGGCTAAACGCGCGTAATCAGGATGTGCTGTAGTTAAAGTGGCCGCAATTTCAGCTGCTAAATTATCTAACTCACTAGTAGTAACGCCATCATACAAACCTTCTATAACTCGCATTGCAACTTTTACAGGATCCACAAGTTCGTTTAGTCCATAACATAATTTTCGAACACGTGCTGTGATCTTGTCGAACATCATTGGTTCTTTTCTGCCGTCTCTTTTTACTACATACATAATATTATACTTTTTTTAGTGTTTTTTTCTGATACGCCTTCAGAAAAAAGGTTAGTTGGTTAGTCTAAATTTAAACTCCGATTTGCATCAGATTAAAAAATAGGATTCTAGTTGGTTGTTACCAATGAAGTGTGTTCTCTCCTTATTTAGGATTTAGAAACACCTAATTGATGATAAAATGGTTGTTCACTTATTATTCCCATTGTCATGGGACTTGTATTTTTAATTGAGTTTTGAAAAACAATCGCTTCCGCGTGTAATTTCAATTAAAAATCGGCATCGAAACTGAATTTGTCTTTCTCATCTTCTTTATTAAGAACACCTGCTTTTTGGTATTCTGAAACACGTTTTTCAAAGAAATTGGTCTTTCCTTGTAGTGAAATCATGTCCATAAAGTCAAAAGGATTGGTTGCGTTATATACTTTTTCGCAGCCAAACTCCACCAACAATCTGTCGGTTACAAATTCAAGATATTGTGTCATTAGTTTAGAATTCATTCCAATTAAACTTACTGGTAATGACTCTGTTATAAACGAACGCTCAATATCTAAAGCATTCGTTAATATTTTGGTAATACGTTCCTTAGGAACTTTATTTATAATATGATTTTCGTGTAAATGCACTGCAAAGTCACAGTGTAAGCCTTCATCACGAGAAATTAATTCATTAGAAAAAGTTAATCCTGGCATGATCCCTCTTTTCTTCAACCAGAAAATTGAGCAAAAGCTACCAGAGAAAAAGATCCCTTCAACAGCTGCAAATGCAATTAACCGTTCCGCAAAACTTGGAGAGTCAATCCATTTTAAAGCCCATTCTGCTTTTTCTTTAATGGCTGGAAAATGGTCTATTGCCGTAAATAATTTATCTTTTTCTTTTTCGTCCTTTACATAAGTATCTATCAATAATGAATACACTTCAGAATGGATATTCTCCATCATAATTTGGAATCCATAAAAGAATTTTGCTTCTGTGTATTGTACTTCGCTTACAAAGTTTTCAGCTAAGTTTTCATTTACGATACCATCACTAGCTGCAAAAAACGCTAATATATGTTTGATGAAATAACGCTCATCATCATTTAGCTTTTCCTTCCAATCAATAATATCTTGATGTAAGTCAATTTCTTCGGCAGTCCAAATACTTGCCTCTTGTTTTTTATACCAATCCCAAATATCATGATGTTGAATAGGAAAAATCACAAAGCGATCTTTATTTTCTTGTAAAATAGGTTCTATTTGTTGTGACATAATTGGTATTAATTATAATTTTTTGGACTTAATAATATGCTATGCATAAGGAGTAACAAATATTTAAAAAAGACCTCATAAATGAAAGTCATTTTTATAAACATTGTTAACAAGTTTTTAACAACGAGTGCCTTTTTTCCTACTTTTTAAGTATTTCTCACATTAATATAACTTTTTGATTATCAGCATATTAAATACAAGCAAGCACTTAGACCCCTTGTAAAACAAGGGAATTTCAGAAATGGATATTTCCTGAAATTGCTTCTTATCTTTTTTGAATTTCCTAAAACATGTATTTCAGAAAAAAAAATAGTATTTGATTCCAAATTTAAACAGTCAACAAATCTGGAAGAGTTAAGTGGATAAACTAAAACAAAAAAAAGTCAGAATAAATTCTGACTTTTCTTTAATTGACTAATAACATTTTTCGTTAAAAAGTGAATCTCCACAAACACTTAATTGTTTATAATAGTATTAATCTTAATGTTTGTAAATTCATACAACACCAATACTTTAAAGGTAAGGAAAAAAAAACACGTTTTATTAATTAATTATTTTGGATTATCAACACATAACACAAACTTCATTTTGCTAAACCATACCTTTAGCCACCTTCTCCAACTCCATATACCAATCTTCCCCAAATTTTCTAATAAGTGCTTCTTTTACAAACTTATAAACTGGCACTTGAAGTTCTTTACCAAGTGAACATGCATCGTCACAAATATGCCAATGGTGGTAATTTACAGCTGAAAACTCACTATAATCTTTCACTCTAACAGGATACAAATGGCAAGACACTGGTTTTTTCCAAGTAACTTCGCCTTGATTATATGCCTCTTCAATTGCACAAAGTGCAGTATTATGTTCATCAAAAATTACATAAGCACAATCGGCACCATCAATTAATGGTGTTTCCAACTCATTTTCATCAGTAGTAATAAATACACCTTGTTTTTCAATAGCATCAATTCCTTCCTGACGCAAGTAAGGTTTTATTATAGGATAAATATCCTGAAGTATTTGAGACTCTGCTTTTTCAAGTGGTGCTCCTGCATCTCCATCAACACAACATGCCCCTTTGCAAGCGCTTAAATTACACACAAAATCCTTTTCGATAATGTCTTCTGAAACTATTGTTTTTCCAAGTTGAAACATGGCGCAAATATAAGTCTAATTATATATTAAGGAGACGATTCAATAGACATAAAAATTTATATAATAATTAATAATAAATACCGAACTTTGCTCAGAATTTTTAATACGACGCCTATGCAACTTAATTTCAAAGAAATAATCACTGCCTTTATGGTATTGTTCGCCGTAATAGATATTATTGGAAATATTCCTATAGTAATGGATTTACGAAAAAAATCTGGTCATATCCAAAGTGAAAAAGCGGCTATAATTGCAGGTGCAATTATGATCCTTTTCTTGTTTCTAGGGCAGAGTATTTTAAGTCTCATTGGGATTGACGTAAATTCGTTTGCCGTTGCAGGTGCTTTTATTCTATTTTTTATTGCATTAGAAATGATTCTTGGCATTACACTCTATAAAGAAGAAGAAAACAGTGCCTTAACAGCTTCAATATTCCCATTGGCTTTCCCGTTAATTGCTGGTCCCGGGAGTTTAACCACGCTATTATCTTTAAGAGCTGAATTTAGAATTGAAAACATTATAATTGCAGTAATATTAAATGTTGTTCTTATTTATTTAGTATTAAAAACCTCAGCAAAAATTGAGCGATTCATCGGCAAAAATGGCATTAACATTATCCGCAAAGTTTTTGGTGTAATTTTATTAGCTATTGCTGTCAAACTATTTACAACAAACATTAAAGCCTTATTATAATTAAGAAACTTATATACACATGAAAGCATTTACATATATTCTCAGTGCAGTTGCTGCTATTTTTGTCGTTTTCAACCTCACACAAATTGATTTCAGTTCCCCTTTTGGTGATGATAGTATTGTAGCGGTAATTACAGTAGTTGCAGGACTTTGCGCTATTTTACTCTTGACAATATTACGTGTTTCAAAATCTATTGAAAAGACCGTTAAAAAGAAACGCTAATGTATGATGTATTAATTATAGGTGGTGGTGCTGCCGGCATGTCTTGTGCTTTAGTCTTAGGATCTGCACACCACAGATCTTATGTTGCGAATAAGAATATTGCTATAATTACTCACCAAAAAGCGTCACACCTTCAAAATGCATTATTTAATAATGTCTTAGGACTAGCTCCAGGCACCACTGGAGCTTCAATTTTGGAAAGTGGAACCAAACAATTGTCAACATTGTACCCACATATTACACAAATTGAAAACGAAAAGGTAAGCGCTATTATTAGAGAAAATGATCTCTATACGGTTATAACAAACAAAAAAAGTTATATTACCAAAATGGCCGTTATTGCAGTTGGCTATACAAATTCGCTACACATTAAAGGTTTAGAAAACTATGTTGAGCCTCATCCACGTGCTGTATCAGAAAAAGACAGAATTTGGTTAAAAAACATTGATCATATAGTGGACTCCAACCTATTTGTTGCAGGAACTTTAGCGGGTTGGAGAAGTCAATTCGCCATAACGTCAGGAAGTGGTGCTCATGTTGCTACTGATATTTTAACAATATGGAATGATGGCAAACACACCAAGGTACATGATAGTGTTAAAAAGTAAAAACTAATCTTTAGTCATTTCCCTTACGCGCTCTAACAT
>Ga0105356_10002141_pt1 | contig 19702 bp, 18 predicted proteins | sample GOMGulsemesocosm_3_FD_83502 | JGI IMG/M metagenome (GOLD analysis project Ga0105356, IMG submission 83502) | Methane-oxidizing microbial communities from mesocosms in the Gulf of Mexico - GOM9D Gulf of Mexico | ecosystem: Environmental > Aquatic > Marine > Cold seeps | place: Gulf of Mexico... | reverse complement strand
TATCGCACCTGAAAATTGGCAATCTGTATTTACTCCTTTTTTTAAAGAGCAAACTCATAGAGATCGCAGTAATAAAAGTTATGGTTTAGGTTTAGCAATTGCAGCAAAAGTCGCTGACTGGCACTTTGGTACCATTAAGGTAGATCAATCACCCAAGTTATTAGGTGCAAGGTTTACAATTAAAATTCCATTAAAGCCGTCCATCAGTGTAAATAACTTCAAATAATGGATTGTAATCTCCCCTTTACATAAAAACCAAAAGAAAGACACTTAAACTGCTTTAAAAACAACAGCTTGATATTAAACTTATAAATAAGTACAAATATTTGTTCAATACACTTTTTTTTATTCTGTTATTTTGAGGTAGATCAAAACTATTTAAGCTTTTTATTTTTTAATATTTAAAGTAGATTGTCAGCGATATATATAATTAAAAACAACCGTTACTTAATCAAAGAGAATTATAACAATATGAGCGCAAATCGTGGGGAGTTTACCTCCCGTTTCGGATTTATTATGGCTGCAGCAGGATCTGCTGTTGGTCTTGGCAATATATGGGGCTTTCCTACACAAACCGCTTCCAATGGTGGTGCTGCATTTGTGTTAGCTTATTTAGTTTTAGCTTTCTGCTTAGCTTATCCTGCTTTTATGGCTGAACTCGTTATAGGTCGATATGGTAGAGCAAACGCCGTCGCTTCATTAAGAAAAATGTCTAATAAAAAGTGGCAACATCAATTTTCATTTGTAATTGGTTTTGGCGGTATTTTATGTGCGGCCCTTATTCTAAGCTTTTACGGTATCATTGCAGGTTGGATGATGTCTTATACCATAGAGCCAATTACAACAATGGCAGGACTCACCGATGCAAGTACATGGCTAACGAGCCAAAGCACAATACCAAGCTTAATATTTACAACTATATTTATGAGCTTAACCGTTTATATCATACGTAGCGGTGTACAAAATGGCATCGAAAAATGGTCAAAACGTTTAATGCCAATGCTTATCCTGCTTCTTGTATGTTTAATTATTTATGTAATGACGTTGGAAGGCGCAAGTGAAGGACTTAATGCATACTTAAATCCAGATTTCACTAAAATATTTGAACCACAATTGCTGATCAGTGCATTAGGCCAAGCATTCTTTTCTCTATCTTTAGGCACTAGTGTCATGATCATATATGGCTCTTATATCAGTAAAAAAGAAAATCTTGTTACTTTAGGTGCACAAGTAACATTAATTGATGTTTCAATTGCATTTCTAGCGGGCTTACTTGTGATCCCTGCCATGTACGTTGCCCAAGCGCAGGGACTACAAATTTTTGCAGAAAACGGGAACTTAATATCGGGTCCAGATCTTGTATTCACTGTATTACCAAGTTTATTTAATGGCATGGGGTTTATGGGTTCATTTGTTGCCTTAGCATTCTTTGCCTTAATGAGCATAGCTGCTTTAACCTCTTCAATTTCAATGTTGGAAGCACCTGTTTCATATGTTGTTGAAAGATTCAATTTACCTAGAAATAAAGCCACTTTAATTACAAGCTTAATTATATTAACGATCAGTATCGTGATCATATTTAACATGGAAACACTATTTGGCTTTGTAGTTACGCTGGCAACTGAGTATGGACAACCTATTATAGGTATGTTCTGTTGTATCTTTATTGGTTGGATTTGGCATAGAAGTAAGATTATTGAAGAGCTAAAACTGGGTTATGAAGATTTAGAACAAAGCCTATTTTGGAAGATTTGGCCTTGGTATGTTAAATTCATCTGTCCTTTATGTATCTCATTAGTATTTCTTAACGCTGTACTTTAATTGATTTATCAAAAACGATAACGAATAAGGCGCTAGATTAAGCGCCTTATTTCCATAAAACTAACTTAATAACCATTAACTTCTGAGCATATCTTGATGTTCAATGCCATCTTCTAAATACGCTTCACCAATCGGTGAAAAACCTAAACTTTTATAAAAATCTAATAAATAAGTTTGTGCTGATAGCTTTATATTTTGTTTAGGCCAAGATGATTCGGCTTGTTTTATTGACTCAAGCATTAACTCCTTTGCTAATCCACGTCCTCTCCCCTGCTTTGAGACGAGTACACGTCCAATAGCTGGATTAATGTCAAAAACGACTTTAGGTGCTAAACAACGCGCATAGGCGAGTAGCTCATCACCTTCATAAAACATGATATGACGTGTATCATGATTCATATCTAAATTATCAAGCTCAGGGTAAGCACACTCTTGCTCAACCACAAATACATCAACTCTTAACTTTAAAAGCTGATAAAGCTCAGTTGTAGTCAATTGCACAAAAGATTTTGAAACTTTTTTTATCATAAATTGGTTATCTCACTTTCTATTTTTTGACGCAGCGAACCTGAGTTTTTTATATCCTGCTTTGCATACAAATATCCAATTACAGCACCACATAACATGCCAAACAAATGACTCTCAAAGCTCATACCTGCTTTAATCGGTAATACTCCCCAAGCCATACCACCATATAAAAATATAACAACAACAGAGATGACAACAGATTTAATACTGCGACGTACAAAACCATAAAAAACAACATAAGCCCAAAGGAAATATACCACGCCACTCAAACCAACATGAATCGAAGTACGACCAAATACCCAAACCAACAAACCAGGAAGTAACCCGCCCATAATTAATAATACCCAAATCCTATTAGGTTTAAACTGCCAAACCAAAGCAGAAAACAAACTAAATGAGATTAAGTTATTTATTAAGTGAGACCAACTGCCATGAAGAAATGGATGAAATACAATACCGTATAACCCACTAACTTCTCTTGGTATGACACCGAAATAATTCAATTTCATGGAAAATAGTAAATTGACTAAATGTATTGCAACAAGCAATAACCAAGCTGTTGTAAGAAAGGGAATGAGTTTAGGTTGGGAAATAGAATTAAAATTCATTTTTTCTTATCTCCTAAATAAAAAATGGCAACATTTGATATGTTGCCATATTAAGCTTTTAGTTAATAATTAAATTAGTAAGTATTCAAATTAATCTTGTAACATTAAATATTAATTTAATAAGTGCTCTAATTGGTCGCATAGTTGTGACAAGTTAACTTGATCATGTTCAATTGTCATATCAACATAACCATCACCTCTAAATGCACGGTCTAACTCAATTAAAACATGCGTTTTATGCGCTTCAGGTACAAATGATAACTCAACTTCTTTTAAACCAAAGAGGCTTGAAGAATTTGGCTTGTATTCAAGTTCTTGATAACACCCTGAAGTTGATTGAAAAGTAGATGCTTGTAAATAACCTTTTTCGACATCAGATTTAACTAAATTAAATCCACATCGATCCATCGCTTGCATAAAAGTTCTAACAGCATCGTTAGGATAAACATAAATAGGATCTTTATCTGTTGGATCTAAAGCCATATCTATATTTAAACCCGTAGCTAGCCAGACCTGAGTTTGATTTAAACCTTGATTTAACTCCGTTATAGGCGTTTCTGAATGTAAGCGCGCTTCAAAAGGTATACTTTTTAACTCTCCAGCGGCAACGGTACAATGATCTACAATATGCCAACTTTCAATTACATGATTGGTAAAGTAATCACCATCTTCTCCTTCGACTTTAACTTTAGTCATTAAAGCTAAATCTAAGCCTGATATTTCCTGTTCAACATCCCCACCTTGAATTAAAATTTCTGCACTGAACTTTTGTCCAGGCTGTAAATGTTCTGTCTGTAATATCGTATCGACTTTTGCAGCGCCGATCCCTACTGTTGCCAAGATCTTTTTAAACATCTTGTACTCCTCTTTTTTTCTTTACCTGCATATTAACGCTATTTATTTGTAATTGTCAGCGAATATTTTCACCTAATTTAGTAAAACAAAAAAACATATTAAATCTGGTCTTATATTAGACTATTAGAGTAACCTATTGTTCTAACTCATTTGAATTGGAAATAACGTGTTATGGAAATAAATTCAACGCGCTTAATTAGTGTAATATCATTACTTAGTCTAAGCTTTTTATCTGGTTGTAAATCAACTGAAACAATCGAAGTTAAAAACGGTTTTATCAGTAATTACAAGCAAATGGAAAATATCGACCGTGAAGATGGTACTATTCAACAACGTTGGGTGTCTAGAAAGTTAACACGAAAAATCAAACCGCTACAACCTCACTCCTTTTTTATTAAACCTGTTATTTATTATCCTAATTTAACAGTCAATGATCAGTTTAACCATAAATCAGCGGATATGTTTAAAACTTATTTCGATTCACAATTAAAAATGGTTGTTGCTAAACATTTCCCAATATCAAGTACTATGGGGCCAGGTGTATTTGTATTAGAACCTGCAATTACAAGCATGCGTATCTCATTAGAAGACTTATCCCCTTTAGAAGTTCTACCATTTAAAGCAGTAATTTCAGGTATTAATTATGCCATCGGCGGAAGAGATCGAGATGTTGAGGTGCGCTTAGAAAGTAAAATTAAAAATGGTGCTAATGATGAAGTTTTGGTTACCTCTATTCTTCGAGGTGATGCATTACAATTAGAAAATGACACAGAAAAATTAGATAAAACACACGTTAAAACATTATTAGATTCTTGGGTTGCAAAATGGGATAAAGATTTAGCCAAATATAAATCGATTATAGATACAAAGTAACAACATAAATAAAATTCATGTGTGTTTTACTTATAAACTAAGTGAAACACGCTTTTCCTCGTATAAATAAGCACTTAAATTAGATACAATTTAATCAAACTCCTTTTTTATTGTAAGTCTATGGAAATCATTTTTTTCGCAACAGCATTTATTTGTGGTTTCATCATATTACAAATGAAACTACCTCCTCTCATTGGCTTTTTAGCCGCGGGCTTTATATTAAACATTGCTGGTTTTGAAAGTACTGAGCTACTTTCAAAAATAGCATCTATTGGCATCACCTTATTACTTTTTAGTATCGGCTTAAAACTCAGAGTTAAAAACTTGACGCAGTTACAAGTCTGGGCTCCTGCGAGCATACATATCATTCTTAGTTGTGCATTCTTTTCTGGTTTCATATTATTGATGAGTTATTTTGGCCTCTCTTTATTTAGTCAATTAACATTTGAGTCTGCATTATTAATTGGTTTTGCCTTTAGTTTTTCAAGTACCGTATTTGCCGTTAAAGTATTAGAACAAAGAGGAGAAATGGCCAGCTTACATGGTAAAATCTCTATCGGAATTTTAGTTATGCAAGATATCTTTGCCGTTATATATTTAGCCATTAGTACCGGTAAAGTGCCAAATATGTGGGCTTTAGTACTACTGGCAATTTTACCTTTAATTCGTCCAGTGCTTTTTGGGATTTTAAATCGCTCTAAACATGGTGAAATATTGCCTTTATTTGGCTTTTTCTTTGCTTTAGTCGCAGGCTATCAAGCATTTGAATTTGCGGGTTTAAAAGGAGATTTAGGCGCATTAGTCATAGGAATGTTATTTGCCCCTCATAAAAAAGCGGGAGAATTGGCAAAGTCACTATTAACTTTTAAAGATTTATTACTTGTTGGTTTTTTTCTGACTATTGGTTTAAATGCAGATATAACACTTGAAACATTATTTGTTGCATTAATGTTTGTATTAATTTTACCTTTAAAAACCATATTATATTATGTCTTAACGAATATATTTCATTTACGTGCCCGCACATCATTATTAAGTAGCTTTACTTTAAGTAATTACAGTGAATTTGGTTTAATAGTCTGCGCTATGGCCGCTAGTAGTCAGTTAATATCTGCACAATGGTTAGCCGTTGTCGCTATTGCTGTTTCAATCACCTTTATAATTGCATCACCTTTAAATAATAACGCGAATGAAATTTATGTAAAACTTGAGAATTGGCTAACAAAATTTGAATCTAATAAGCGCTTAAAAGATGAACTTCCGGTTAATTTAAACCAAGCTAAAGTATTAATTTTTGGCATGGGTAGAATAGGCACTGGTGCGTATGAAACGATTTATCATAGCTTTCCAGATTCTGTTGCGGGGGTTGATATAAAACCTGAATGTGTTGAAAAACATGTAAAAAGAAATCGATTTGTCATTTTAGCCGATGCAACCGATCCTGATTTTTGGCAAAGGGTAAATCATTCTCATGTTGAAATGATAATGCTTGCTATGCCAAAACATATGCAAAATATTTTCGCTCTTGAACAACTTAAAGCCTCAGGTTTTACTGGGCAAGTGACAGCTATTGCTAATTACCCAGACCAACAAAAAGAACTAGAAAGTTTAGGTGTAGATTCTACCTACAACTTTTACTTAGAAGCAGGTAGTGGTTTTGCAGAGCATGTGAAATCGAAAGTATTTAATTAAGTATTAACAATTAAACCCACTGAATTTAGAGGTACAATCTAAGTTATACCAAATAGTTATCAGAAATATTTCAATGTTCCTAACATTACAACTGATAACTATTTTCATCTGCACATCAATATGTTACAAAATGTTAACCTTTTAATATTAAAACTAGTTCCTTTTTAACTTCAAAGCTATTTACAAAACTTTACATACAAATTAGTAATCTATTAGTTAAAGATCGTACACTTAGCTTTCGAAATAGAACTTTAGTCTCTATTTAAATATTACAAAGAAAGTTATTCATAATTTACAATGCTTATTTATAAGAACACCTGTTGGGAGCTTAAATGATGTCTAAAGAAATAAACAAACAACAATTTAAACCCGTCGCTGCAGACCGTAAAAGCGAGGCCCTTATAAAGCTGCAAGAAGAGTTAGATCATATACAAAACTCAGGTATCAGCCCTTCTCAACTCAGAGAGTTACTTTTTCAAAAAATGCTTGATATGTATCACGTCCCTCAAAGTCATGAACTAAGAGCACAAGAAGTACCGAGTCGTTTGGATGATCCAAAAATAAAACAAACACTGAATTCTCATGGATTCTTTCGTAAATCATCAAACGTAATTCATTAATTTCAAAAGGGCCTACTTCCTTTTTTAATAGACCGGCACTGCCCCTGTCGGTCTAATCTTTTCAACTCCCACTTCATCTTTATATTAATTTCAATAAATATATGATCATTCTAAATTGTAAATCAAAAAAACATTTGAAACTGCATTTTTAAATAATCTAGGTATAATTGTTCGCTTCTCCTTAGCTACAGGCAACAGACTCTAATGGATAATAAAACACTTATAGAAGCGATAAATGTCATTATGCCATTTGGGAAGTATGCTGGTCGCCCACTACTTAACCTACCAGAACCTTATTTAGTATGGTTTAAACAACAAGGTTTTCCTCAAGGAAAGTTAGGGGAACAATTAGCATTAATGTATGAAGTTAAGCTAAATGGTTTAGAAGGTATGTTAAAGCCTCTATTACAAAAGCCTTATTAGCACGTTAAATATTTATAACCTCGTATTATTACTCGTTCAATCATAATTAAAATAGGATCTCTCTGTGAATCAATTAAGTCAATTATCACCCAAACCGCTTTGGTCTATTTTTGAAAAAATTTGTTCGATCCCTCACCCAAGTAAACATGAGCAAAAAATATCGGCATGGATCCAGCAATGGGCAATCGAATTAGGTCTTGATATAAAAGAAGACAAAGTCGGTAATTTAATTATTAAAAAGCCCGCAACCCCAGGTATGGAAAATAAAAAAGGCGTTATTTTGCAAGCGCATATGGATATGGTGCCACAAAAAAATTCAGATAAAGATCACAACTTTGAAACGGATCCTATTGAAGCTTATATTGACGGTGATTGGGTAACAGCAAATGGTACAACTTTAGGCGCTGACAATGGCATTGGCCTTTCTGCAAGTTTAGCCGTACTTGCCAGTAATGATATAAAACATGGTCCCATTGAAGTATTAGTTACCATAGATGAAGAAGCCGGAATGACTGGCGCATTTGGTCTTAAATCAGGCTGGTTAGAAGGTGAAATACTGCTAAACACAGATTCAGAAGATGAAGGCGAAATTTATATGGGTTGTGCCGGTGGCATTGATGTTAATGTTAAGCTGCCGATTGAAATTGAATCAATAACCACTGATATACACAGCTATATTCTAAATATAAAGGGTCTTAGAGGCGGACATTCAGGTGTAGATATACATTTAGGTCGTGGTAACGCTAACAAGCTGCTTGCAAGGTTTTTAAAACTACATCAAGAATCACTAAACATTTCATTAAGTTCATTTAATGGTGGTAGCTTACGTAATGCCATTCCACGTGAAGCAAGTATCGAAATTAATGTACTCCCTGAAAATTCAAAAGCATTAGAACATGCAATAACATCATTCCAATCACTACTGCTTACTGAATTAAGTATCATTGAGCCTAACTTAGAATTAAGCTTAGAAAAAATAACTCCTGTAAAACAACAGTTTTCAAAAGCAACACAGTTTGCATTTGTAAATGCAGTTAATGCCTGTATAAACGGTGTGATCCGTATGAGTGATGAAGTTGAAGGTGTAGTAGAAACATCAACTAATCTAGGTGTTATTAAAACTGAAGATAGCTACCTACATATACAATGCTTAGTACGTTCTTTAATTGATAGCGCACGTTTAAATACACAAAATATGATCAGTTCTACTTTTGAACTTGTTGGTGCATCTATAGAGTGTACAGGCGCTTATCCTGGCTGGGAACCTAAAACAGATTCACCAATAAAAGATATTTTACGTGAAACTTATCAAACAATGTTTGGCACCTTGCCAAATATAATGGTGATTCACGCGGGTTTAGAGTGTGGCCTATTCAAAGATGCTTACCCGCATTGGGATATGGTTTCTTTTGGTCCTACAATTCGCTTTCCACATTCACCTGATGAAAAAGTAAAAATTGATACCGTTGAGCCTTTTTACCAGCTTTTATTACAGGTTCTAGAGAATATCCCAAATAAAAGTTAAATAGTTTTGAACTTTTCTTCAAAGTAGTACTCTGAGTTAGTGCTACTTGTTGAAATTCAGTTATCCCGAATAAAAAAAGCGCCTTAAAATGGGCGCTTTTTCTTTTTATAAAGTTGCTTTTATTTTTCTTTATTTGGTAACTCAATCACAAAACATGCACCACCTAGTTCCGTTTTTTCTAGATAACACTTACCTTTATGCCACTGTATAATTTTACTGACAATTGCTAAACCTAAACCAAAGCCACCTGTTTTTTTATCTCTACTTTTATCTAAGCGAGTAAAAGGTTTAAATACATTATCCCATTCACTTTCATCTATACCAGGGCCATCATCTTCAACTTTTATTAATACTTTGTCTTCGAGTGTAATCAAACTCACTTGAACAAGATCATCTGCGTATTTAACCGCATTGCCTATTAAGTTTTGAATCGATCGCGTCAAAAAATGGCTATCACAAGCAAATAAAAGTTCATCATCTGAGATTAAACGAATCGCGCAATGAGAATTAAAACTTAACTTTTCGATTAAATTATCAGCCAATTCAGCTAAATCAACAGGCTCTATATTAAGCGCAGGTGTTTCTCTATCCATTTTTGCAAAGTTAAGCATTTCAGTGACTAATGATTCCAACTCTGCAATATCGTAATTCATGCCATTGATATATTTTTGGCTTCGTTCATTTAAATCTTTATCATCCATCATAGCAATAGCAAATTTAAGTCTTGCTAAAGGAGTTCTAAACTCATGAGAAACTGAAGAGGTTAATTCTTTTTGCGAATCTAATAAACGCTTAATACGCTCTTGCATTGCTGATAACGTATCCGTGATTGGTAATAAAACCGAATGTATTCCGGGCCCTAAATCCATATCTTCAGGGGCATTCATACTTTCACACATACTACGTAAACGCTCAAAGTCACGCCAAACGAAATAGCTCCATAAACCAATAGGTAAGCCTATAAATGCTAAAATAATTAAGTACGGCCAGCTTGAATCATAAACAGGCGCAACAACAGATATCGGCCCGATTTTTAGAAGTTTATTTTCTTGAAACTTGATATACCAAACAGCACGGTCTTCACTATCAAATAATAAGATAGGTAAGTGGTTATTTAGTTTTGTTTCTTGGTGAGGTAAAAATGCGATATCAGATAACGCTATTTCTTGTGCTGAAAAATATTTTTTCAGCTGTAGAACTCCGTCATCCGATTTTGATAAAAGCAGCAAACTTTGACTAAACTCAGCGCCTAACATCAATGCATCAGCACCTTCTTTATGTGGCCACAACTTTTCCATTGTGCCACTCAGAAGAAATAGCGAAATAATAATGTAGAGATATAAGCTAACAAAAAGCTTTCTCATTTAACTGCTAATCCTTATTTGATAGCAATCGTAATTATCTACTGTGCAGACTATTGTTAATACGATTTGCTTTTATATATTCCAAGCGTCAGAAACAAATAAATAACCTTGTCCCCAAACAGTTTTAATTCTATAAGGCTTATCGCTATTATCACCAAGCTTTTTACGTAATCGAGAAATACGCACATCTACAGTTCTATCTAAACCATCATATTGACGACCTATCATTTTTTCATGAACATGCTCTCGACTCAAAACTTCACCGGCGCTATTAGCTAATAACCATAACAATTCAAATTCATGAGACGTTAGTGAAATTTCTTTATCACTTAATTTTACAATTCGGCTCGTTTTATCAATATTTAAATTGCCAAACTTTAATTCTTCAGTCGACTTTTGCGGTTGATGGCGACGTAATAATGCATTAACACGTGCGAGTAAAACACGCGGTTCAGCTGGTTTTATAACATAATCATCCGCACCAAGCTCCAAACCGATTACCTGATCAAAATCTTCACCTTTTGCTGTTAACATCAGAATGGGTAAAGAATATTTATCACGCACTTCTCTACATACGCTAAAGCCATCTTTACCCGGTAGCATGACATCTAAAATCATAAGATCTGGCATATCTGATTCGATACTGGCCATAACTTGCGCGCCATTATCAAGAACGTCAACAGTCAAACCATTATGCTCTAGGTATTCACGTGTTAATTGTTGTAAACCTAAATCATCTTCTACCAATAATACTTTAGCCATATCTCTCTCCTTTAAAAGAAACTCCAGGGTGAACGTAAACGACGTCGTTGAGTTTTTAAATGTGAACTCTGAACTTCGACCTTCGTTTGAGCCAGTTTGTTACCCGTTTGTGGATTTACGAGAGAGTATACAGTCTCAATCTGAACGTAAGCTTTATGAGATAACTTTGCTTGGCTTGTTTTTTGCCAGCACTGCACTTGCTTGTCATTTTCTAACAAACAAATATCTTGTTCTTGCGTTAATTTCCATTCAAAATTGAGAGTTAATTCACAAATTTGTTTTTCTTCACTAATCACACAGACTTTTGGAGATACGCTTAGCACTGGACTACTATTTTTAGCAATAGCTTCCTCCAGCGCTAACAAAAGTGAGAGCGATAAAATAATAACAAGACTTGTGGTTAATTTCATATTAGAAAATGTATTTTAAACCCATAAAAATGTTAACGGCATAATCATATTTAAACAAAGGACTAGCACTTGTATCTGAATAGTCATCATAACTTAATTTCAGTAACACTGCTTTATTTTGCGATAAAGGATAGGTTAATTGTAGATGAGCGTATGGTTGCCATACGCCATCTAACTTATATGTAATACCTACATTATCTCTTTGGCTCAGACCATAATAATAATTGTTAAGTTCAGCCGTTTTATGCCAGATACCAACGATTGGCTGAACAATAAAATTACCTATATTAAAATGATACTCTAATTCAACGCCTGCTCGCCAACCATTGTGAATATTACTGATGTCAGTTAATACATTAATTCTTGCGATAAAGTTCTCATGAAAATACTGATAGTTTATACCTGAATCTAAAGCCCACCTTCTTTTAGCAACGTCATTAGAGTCAACACTTTTAACTGTATCATCACCTATCACTTCTTCTGGGTTTTCAATAAAAGCGATTGTATTTTTTAGGAATACATTTGAAGGATTCCAAAAGACAAAAAATCTTTTTTCTGGATTAAATTCCGCAATAAAACTTACGACATGATTTTTTTCATCAAAAAAAGTATAACCCAGTTGGCCATTATCAAAATAAAGATGTTCGTCATAATAGGCGATATCTGGTAAAAGGAGTAATGGAAAATCATCACCACCGTGAAGCGGGTTTTTAGCGACCCCGACACCAACGCCTAAACCGAGATGCAATTGACCTAGCTCTACTTTTGAAGCTTCCATTTTCAATTTTTTAGCACTGGCTGCAAAGCTAAAACTACAAAATAAAATTATTAAAATGTAACGCACCACAGTCCCCTTGTAATTTTAAAGTATGCATTTCAAACATACTTTACCAAGATATAACACGGCAAACACCATATAGTTACAATTGATAACAAATAAACTACCTTTGAGCACAAACTGAGAGTTTATTGGTTTTTAATATTTTGAGATATTTGCCACATAGCTTGAATTAATGGGTTTTGTAATTTTTTTCGCTGTACACATAAACCAATTTCAAAATCCTTAGGTTTATATGGTGCTTTAAGCACTTGAATTTTATCTTGCAATGGACTGTTATCTAATACAATTTGAGGCACAAGCGCAATGCCAAAACCGAGGCTTACCATAGAAACAATTGCTTCATTACCTGCAACTTGTGCATATATTTGCGGGGTAATATGATTTTTTTTCCACCAATGCTCTAACCTTTTTCGATTTAAACCATGCTCAGGTACGATATAAGGTAGGGATTGCCATGGTATATCTTGCCCCGCCTCTGAAATTATTTTAGTGATATCACATCGGACTTTAGGTGCGATAAATTGCAATGATGATGAACCTGTAGCACAAAATGCCATATTTGATGGAAGTTGATCAGGCTTTGCTGCTATGGCCATATCTTCATAACCATCTAATACACGAGATATCGCCACCCCGGGATCACCTGTAGTAAGTTTGATTTCTATTTTTTGATGATGTTGACGAAAAGTTTCAAGTAAACGGTATAAAAAACTATATGAAGCTGTAACAGAACAATACAAACTTAATTCACCAGTTAACTCGGTATGATTTTCATCTAAAGAAGATTTAAATCTATGCCATTGGGCTAAGCTTGCTTTGGCATATTCAGTAAAGTCTTTACCTTGTTTGGTCAAACTCACCGTTCGATTATCTCGATTAAATAGCTCTGTACCCACTTCTTGTTCAAGTTGTTTAATATTACGACTGAGCGTTGAAGCACTAATATGGCAACGCTCACTTGCTCGTCCAAAATGTAAAGTTTCGGCTAAAGCTAAAAATAATTGTAGCGATCTATTATCCATGTCTCATTTAAATTTAGTGTTTCACATTATGCAACACTCTAATGCAAATATATCATTTTACGCAAGGGAATAAATTGTATAGATTGAACTTAAGGTTTAACAAACCAACTAATTTTTTTTGTAGGAAGAATATTATGACAGCGAATTATTTCAACTCTTTAGCATTACGTGAGCAATTGGCACAACTTGGCCAATGTGAATTTATGAATGAATCAGAATTTTCTGATGGCGTTAAAGCTTTAGAAGGTAAAAAACTAGTAATAGTCGGTTGTGGTGCACAAGGATTAAATCAAGGTCTAAACCTTCGAGATTCAGGTCTAGACGTAAGCTATACATTACGTGAATCAGCTATTGCAGAAAAACGACAGTCATACATTAATGCGACTGAAAACAAATTTCAGGTTGGTACCTATGAAGAACTCATCCCTGGGGCTGATTTAGTACTTAACCTGACTCCCGATAAGCAACATACAGCAGTTGTCACTGCTGTTATGCCATTAATGAAGCAAGGTGCAACATTAGCTTACTCTCATGGTTTCAATATTGTTGAAGAAGGCATGCAAGTGCGTGAAGACATCACAGTAATCATGGTTGCTCCAAAATGTCCAGGTACTGAAGTACGTGAAGAATATAAACGTGGCTTTGGTGTGCCAACATTAATCGCTGTTCATCCAGAAAATGATCCGCAAGGTAAAGGCTTAGCACAAGCTAAAGCTTATGCTGCCGGTACTGGTGGTCATAAAGCCGGTGTACTTTTATCTTCATTTATTGCTGAAGTAAAATCAGACCTTATGGGTGAGCAAACTATCCTATGTGGTATGTTACAAACTGGTTCACTACTGTGTTTTGATAAAATGGTAGAAAAAGGCATCGATGCTAGCTACGCATCAAAATTAGTACAGTATGGTTGGGAAACAATCACTGAAGCACTTAAGTATGGCGGCGTAACAAATATGTTAGACCGTTTATCTAACCCTGCAAAAATTAAAGCATTTGATTTAAGTGAAGAGCTTAAACAAATCATGCGTCCACTATATAACAAACATATGGATGACATCATGGGCGGTGACTTCTCAGCTGGCATGATGGCAGATTGGGCTGAAGACGATGCTAAATTGCTAGGCTGGCGTGAAGAAACTTCTCAAAGTGCATTTGAGAAGCAACAAAATACAGAGAGTGAAATCTCAGAGCAAGAGTTCTTCGACAACGGTATATTAATGATTGCTATGGTTAAAGCGGGTGTTGAGCTTGCATTTGAAACTATGGTTGCAGCTGGTATCAAAGACGAATCAGCATATTACGAGTCTTTACATGAAACGCCGCTTATCGCGAATACTATTGCACGTAAAAAATTATTTGAAATGAACCGTACTATTTCAGATACAGCAGAATACGGTTGTTATTTATATAATCACGCTTGTTTACCATTGTTAAAAGATTTCATGGTAGATATTGATACTGATGTGATTGGTAAAGGTTTATCTACTGCAACAAACGGTGTTGATAATGCGCGCTTAATTGAAGTAAATGCAGCCTTACGTACTCACCCTGTTGAAGTAATTGGCACAACTTTACGTGGCTATATGTCAGCAATGACTAAAATCGTTTAGTAATAATTAGAGACGATAAAATTAATTCAAATTTTCGCTTGTCAAAGCCTAGCTATCTTTAGCTAGGCTTTTTTAGTAATTATTCTAAATTTTTACCCAATCCTAATAATTGCCTTTAATTCAATAATCACAATGTGATAGCATCACTGTACCTTTTTCATCCATTTCAGAATTATGAAAATAACAATTACTCAAAAAGTTGCTTTAGTCGCTGCTTTTGTTGCTATTGCAGTGGCTACAATTATCGGGTTCACTTCAATTCAATCAGCAAAATCTATAACTGAAGCACGTATGATAGAATCTGAACTACCTAGCAAAGTAAAAGAAATAAAAAACTACTTAAGTAAAGAAATAAACATTTTGCTTATGGCCAGTAAACAATTATCTGGCAACCAATTTATCGCTCAATGGGCCAAACAAAATACTTCAAATGATGACATATTAATAAAAGAACTTAATAGATTAGTTAATCAATATGATCTTGCTACAGCCTCTTGGGCCAATAAAAATAGCAATAATTACTGGAATCAAAAAGGTTTTCTAAGAACTCTAAATCATACGCAAGATGCTTGGTTTTATGATTTTAAGAGCTCAAATCAGCCATTTTCAATTAGTATTTTTCAAGAAAGTGTTGGTGATGTTAAAATGTTCATCAATCATCAAGAGCTTAATGGTATAGGACTCGCTGGTCTTGCTAAAAGCATTGATGAGATGCAAAGTCTCTTAGAACAGTTCAGTATAGAAAAAACAGGCTTTGTTTACTTAGTTGATAAAACAGGTTTAGTGAAATTACATTCCGATAATCAACTTGTCGCTAAAGCCACATTAGATCAGATTTATAATTCAAATATTCAATCTCAAATATTAAATAATTCTGACTTTTCTTTAATTGAAACCCAATACAAAGACCAAACTATTTTATTAGCAGCAAGCCCTATCGAAAACACCGATTTGTATGTCATAGCCCAAGTCCCTAAAAAAGAAGTTTTCTCACAAATTGAAGCTTTAACTTGGAAAATCATCAGTTTTTCTGTTTTAGTCGCGATAATTGCAAGTTTAATTGGTCTGTATTTAGCGCGTACGATTAGTGCACCGTTACAAAAAATAACACTGTTATTTGAAGAGTTAGGCAAAGGTGATGGTAAAATCACCTATAGATTACCTGCAAATAATCAACCTGAGTTAAACAAACTCAGTTCAGGTTTCAATCAATTTCTTAACAAAATTGAGCAAGCGCTTCGTGATGTTTTACAGCAAAGTCATGCGATACGTGCCACATCAGATGAAGTATTCACCCAAGTTCAACATCATTCATCACAAATGAATTTACAAAAAGAACAAACAATTTCAGTCGCCGCCGCAATAAATGAAATGGGCGCTGCTGTACAAGAAGTTGCCAACAGTGCCGCCAGTACTGCTGAATATACCCAGCAAAATCATAAACAGGCTTCTTTAATACAAAACCAAGTCCAGCAATCTCAAACAGATATAAAAGACTTAGCAACTGATATCGATTTAGTAAGCAATAAAATAGATACCTTAGCTAACAAGACACAAGAAATAGGCTCTATCTTAGATGTGATTCGCTCTATATCAGAGCAAACAAATTTATTGGCATTAAATGCCGCGATTGAATCAGCTAGAGCAGGAGAACATGGCCGAGGTTTTGCGGTAGTGGCTGATGAAGTACGAGGATTAGCAAAACGGACTTCTGATTCTACAGATCAAATTCAAAAAATGATTGAAGAATTAAATGCGACATCTAATCAAGTTGTTATTGATATTCAAAAGTCTCAATCAAATGCCAGCCACAGTGTTAGTTCTATGGAGCAAGCTGTTTCACACATCACTGATATAGTTGAGAAAATAGATCAAATAAACGATATGTCAACTATTATTGCAACTGCAACAGAAGAGCAAAATGCGGTGGTAACAGATGTAAGTCAGAATGTTGAAGCCATCAGCGCAATAAACGAAGAGTCAATGAATAATCAAATAACAATTGAAAGTGCGATTGAATCTCTATCAGTTAATGCACAAACTCTCGATTCCTTAGTTGATACATTTAAATTGCAAAGGTAAATAAACCGATTTTATCTAAAGTATTTCAATAAAGGTATAGCACCTTTATTGAAAAACTTTGTAACAATTTTAGCCTCCGAGTCATCAAAAAATGACATATAGTTAATTAAGAAGGAAACCCATTATTTAGAGGTGTGTATGCGAATTAAACTCAACTCATTTCAAATTACTTTTTTATTTACCATAACACTGCTTACATTATCCGGATGTAAAAATACAACGCAATCAAAAAAAATTTCGCCTCCTCCTTTGACTTTATTTAATAATCAAACGCAATTTACAGATTTTAAAGTTGAATCATATAATGATATTTTTATATTAAGTGATGAACTAAAAACACAACTAATTGCGCATATTCCCATAAAAAAACCATCGATGGAAACAGCCAAAGATTTATTACACTTTATATTACATTCAGCTAATAACCATATTGATTATCAATCTGGTGCGACTTTAACTGCAAATCAAACATTTCAACAACAAAATGCCAACTGCTTATCTTTGTCAATTATGGCTTTTAGTATGGCTGAACATTTAGGGTTAGAAGCACACTTTCAGCAAGTTTTTATTCCTGAATATTGGGCACTAGAAAAAGGCTTTAATTTATTGACTTCACATATCAATCTTAAACTTCAGTTTAATGAATCAAGATATGATGGTGTACAAAGGTTATATGATGTCACAGATGGCGTCGTTGTTGATTTTGATGCTAATAGTCGTAAAGAAAAATTTAAAACAAAAAAGATCACCAAACATATTGTTGCTGCCATGTTTTATAATAATAAAGGTGCTATCGCTATGGTCAATGGCAGATATAATGAGGCCTATCATTATTTAAAAAGCGCGACAGAAATTGCATCAAATTATTCTCCTGCTTGGGGAAATTTAGGTATATTATTTAGGATCAATAATCAAAACAATAATGCTGAACAAGCCTACCGATACGCACTAGAACTTGATCCATCGAACAATACAGCCAAAGGTAATTTAGGTATTTTATTTGAAATGACAGGCAGATTTGAATTAGCAAAAGTAATTAAAAGTGAACTCGAAGCTAAAAGATACGGTAACCCTTATTATCATATCGCTAAGGGTAATGAAGCATATGTACAAAAATTATATCGCGAAGCCATTATTCATTATAAAAAATCATCTGAACTTGATAAAAAGCTTCATGAATCATATTTTGGTTTGGCACGTAGCTTTTATCAACTAGGTGACTATAAAAAGGCAAAGCGTTACTTAAAATCAGCCAAAAGAAAAGCTTTTTTTATTGAAGACATCAATAGCTATCAAGGTAAAATCAACAGTTTAAATGCAATGGTAAATTAATGTTTTTTAGAATAATACTTTTAATATCGCTACTTTTTAGCTCTGATATAACGGCTCAAATATACAATACAGATCCAAGTTTGCTAATAGATTTAAAAGAATTGAGTTCATCAAAAATGCAGGGACGTAAAACAGGTAGCCCTGGTTCAAAACTTGCCGCACATTATATTAAAACAAGGTTTAGCGAATTAGCATTAAACCCGTTAACTGATGACTATCTACAGAAATTTAAGTATAAAAGTGGTTTTTTCACCATTAAGCAAGGCGCTAACATTTTAGCAAGTTTACCCGCTAAAAATCCAAACTCCCCCTACATTGTGTTTACAGCACATTATGATCACTTAGGGCGCTCTGGCAGTAGGATATATTATGGCGCAGATGACAATGCCTCAGGGGTTGCTGCTATGCTAAATATAGCCAAGCGACTTAAACAAAAAAGCTTAAATTACAATTATATTTTCATAGCGACTGATGCAGAAGAAGCCGGTTTATATGGTTCAAAAGAATTTTTATCAAGCAAAATAATTAATACAAACAATATCGTTTTAAATATTAATTTAGATATGCTTTCAGTTGCCCCTAAACGTGGTTATCTTTATGCATTTAGCTCAAGACAAATGAAACCATATAAAGAGTTAATTGAAGTACAGAGCATTAATGGCCACGCTAAAACCCTTTTCATTAGTTCTAATAACAGAATGAACGCTAAACAAAAAAGAGCACGAATAGATTGGCGAAGAGCTAGTGATCATGCTTCTTTTAGTAAATATAAAATCCCTTATATTTATTACGGTGTTGGCACACATAAAAATTACCATACAACAAAAGACACATTTGAAAATATAGATATTATATTCTATCAAGCTGTTGTGAATAACATTTATCAAACTGTTATATCGTTAGATGAACTTCAACTATAAATTAGCATTAGGTTGTGCTTTTTGATTACTCACCCAAGCGCGTTTTTGTAATTTAGATAACTTTTTTATCTGACATTCTAAAATACTTGCTTGGCTTCGATTTCCAATTTGGGTGTTGAAAATAAGCTGTAATGGTCCCTTTCCTCTTAGATTTTTAGCTCCAATACCATTAGAATGCTCTTCAAAACGACGTTTAACATCTGTTGTAATTCCGGTATACCAATGCCCAAATCGAGTTTCGACTATATATATGTACCAATCCTTAGAAACCTCTTTTTCCTTCTTTTTAGTCTTTATTGAACTTTTATGCTCAGTTTTAGTCAAAATTCCACTTTCCACTTTTACAAGACGACGGCACAAGGTAGTATATCTGATATTATGCTCAAAACCGTTAAAAATAGGATATACATAATT
>Ga0105356_10002138_pt1 | contig 19713 bp, 18 predicted proteins | sample GOMGulsemesocosm_3_FD_83502 | JGI IMG/M metagenome (GOLD analysis project Ga0105356, IMG submission 83502) | Methane-oxidizing microbial communities from mesocosms in the Gulf of Mexico - GOM9D Gulf of Mexico | ecosystem: Environmental > Aquatic > Marine > Cold seeps | place: Gulf of Mexico... | reverse complement strand
GCGGGCTTTTTTATAATATGGTGCATCCGGGAGGATTCGAACCTCCGACCGCTCGGTTCGTAGCCGAGTACTCTATCCAGCTGAGCTACGGATGCATAAACTTTTTAAATTTTATGGCGGAGAGGGAGGGATTCGAACCCTCGATGAGTGTAAACCCATACGCCCTTAGCAGGGGCGCGCCTTCAGCCACTCGGCCACCTCTCCTTTAACCGTTTACTTATTTCCGTACCCGGTTAAGAGGTGCGAGATAATACCATGTTCTACTGAAATTCAAAGCCCAAAAACAACTTTTTTGAAAATCATTTTTAATCGTTCTCTGCGTCCTGACGTTCTTGCTGAATTCGCTCATAAATCTCTTCACGATGCACGGAAACTTCCTTAGGTGCATCAACGCCAATACGTACCTGATTGCCTTTCACACCCAGCACTGTAACGTTAACATCATCACCAATCTTAAGTGTTTCACCAACGCGTCTTGTCAAAATCAACATTATTCAATCCCTCCCCGGGACCAATGGCATCTATTAGCCATAGTTACAATTTCTAGCTTAACTTATAACAGACTCTTTTGTCAGGAATAAGCTTATTTGTCTGTCTCTTCTGCATCCAAATCAAAAGCCGTATGCAAAGCACGAACCGCAAGCTCTAAGTATTTCTCATCGACCACCACAGAGATTTTAATCTCTGATGTAGAGATCATCTGCATGTTGATGTTTTCATCAGCCAAAGCTTTAAACATCTTGGCAGCAACACCCGCATGCGAACGCATACCAACACCTACTATCGACACCTTAGCAATCGTGTTATCACCGGTCACTTCGCGGGCACCTAATTCTGCCGCACTAGCTTCCAGCAATTCTTTTGCTTGCTTAAAGTCATTGCGGTGCACAGTAAAGGTGAAATCAGTGGTTTTATCTTCCGCGATGTTCTGGATAATCATATCCACTTCAAGATTAGCGCCACTGATCAGGCCCAGAATCTTTGAAGCTACTCCGGGCACATCAGCAACGCCGACGATAGTTAACTTTGCCTCATCACGGTTAAAGGCAATACCAGAAACAACAGGCTTCTCCATGACTACTTCATCCTCTAGCGTTATTAATGTACCTGGGCCGTCTTTAAAGCTCGACATCACCCGCAATGGCACATTGTATTTACCGGCAAATTCTACCGAGCGAATCTGCAATACCTTAGATCCCAGGCTGGCCATTTCCAGCATTTCCTCAAAGGTAATGCTTTCTAGACGACGAGCTTTGTCTACAACACGTGGATCAGTGGTATAAACACCATCCACATCTGTATAAATTTGGCATTCATCAGCTTTTAGTGCTGCGGCCAAGGCAACGGCAGAGGTATCAGAACCACCACGACCCAAAGTAGTAATATTGCCGTCTTCATCAACGCCTTGAAAACCTGCAACTACCACCACACGCCCTTTATCCAGATCAGCACGCATACGCGAATCATCAATCGAGCGGATACGTGCTTTGGTATGCACACTGTCGGTCAAAACTTTAACTTGCGCGCCCGTATAGGAACGCGCCGGACAGCCTCGCTTTTCAAGCGCCATCGTCAACAGGGAAATCGTCACCTGCTCACCCGTGGACACCAGCACGTCCATTTCACGTGCCACCGGGTTTTCATCAATTTGTTTAGCCAAACCAATCAAGCGATTGGTTTCACCGCTCATAGCAGACAACACAATCACCAGATCATGCCCCTGCTCTTTGTAGCGGATGACTTTGTCAGCTACCGCCTCGATACGTTCGATACTGCCTACCGAAGTACCGCCGAATTTCTGTACGTAAAGCGCCATTTTTAATGCCAGCTATAGATTTAATATTTTAAAAAACGCGTTATTTAACACCAATCAGCGCGCGATTAAAAGCCACTCGAGCTAAAAGGTAAGCAACAACCCTAAAGGCGTTCCTGCAGCCAAGCCTCAACCGATGACAAAGCATCAGGAAGTGCCGCTGGATTATTGCCGCCAGCCTGAGCCATATCGGGGCGACCACCGCCTTTACCGCCAACTTGGCTCGCAACCATATTCACCAACTCGCCAGCCTTAACGCGGCCCGTGACATCCTTCGTAACGCCAGCCACTAGACTAACTTTGTCGCCCTTGGCAGTCGCTAAAACAATCACCGCTGAACCCAACTTGCTTTTCAGCTGATCCATTGTACTGAGCAATGTTTTGCCGTCAGCATCCTCAAAAGCATGCACCAGTACTTTCACACCGTTCAGATCGACCGCTTCGGATGCCAAATCGCGGCCCGTACTGGTGGCCATTTTTGCCTTCAGTGCAGCTAATTCTTTTTCCAGCTCACGATTCTTGGTTGATAATTGACGTACCTTTTCAACCGTTTGCTCCGGTGCACTTTTCATGACACCGGCAATTTCTGTTAGATCTCGCTCAACCGCCTTGAAGTGCGTTAATGCCGCATTGCCCGTTACGGCCTCAATACGGCGTACACCAGCAGCAACACCACTCTCACTAATGATTTTAAATACTGCAATATCACCGGTACGATTAGCATGAGTACCACCGCATAGCTCCACAGAGAAACCGTCAGCCATCGACAACACACGCACTTCATCGCTATATTTTTCGCCAAATAAAGCAGTCACTCCACTGTTCATAGCATCATCCAACGCCATGACTTCAGTAGCCACTGAACTGTTAGCCTGGATTTTATCATTCACCATTGCTTCGATGGCGCTTAACTGCTGAGCAGTAACTCCTTCAAAATGCGAGAAGTCAAAACGCAGGCGCTCCGGCGATACCAGCGAACCCTTCTGAGCCACATGCTCGCCCAATACATCACGTAGTGCCGCGTGCAACAGGTGAGTTGCGGAATGATTCAAAGCCGTCGCCTGACGTTTACGCTTATCAACTTCAGCAACCACTGAGGCTCCCAGCGCAAAACTGCCACTTTCAACAATACCCTGATGCAAATGGCTGCCGGCTTGCTTAACAGTGTTGGTTACACGGAATACTGCATCACCACATTGCAACGTACCCACATCACCCACCTGACCACCGGATTCGGCGTAGAAAGGCGTATTTTCAAGCACCACAACGGCGCTATCGCCTTCAGCGACCTCTTCCACTGTGCCACCATCTTTAACCAGTGCTGAAACTTTGCATTGCTCGTTCAATAACTCGTAACCGCAAAAATCAGTTTCGCCTTCAAACACCACATCAGCGCGCATATCCACATCGAAACTACTCGCTGCACGAGCACGCTCACGCTGCTCCTGCATGGCCTGTTCAAAACCGGCAATATCCATGATCAGATTACGTTCACGAGCGATGTCCGCTGTTAAATCAACTGGAAAGCCGTAGGTGTCATAAAGTTTGAAAATAGTTTCACCGGGGATTTCATTGCCTTTTAGCTCAGACAAGTCACGCTCAAAAATCTGCATACCTTGATCCAAAGTCTTGGCGAACTGATCTTCTTCTTTAGCCAAGACCTGCTCGATTTGTGCCTGACGTGTCACCAATTCAGGATAAGCGTCTCCCATCTCAGCAACTAATGCGCTAACAATTTTGTGGAAAAACGCATCTTTCATACCCAACGAGTGACCATGACGAATAGCGCGACGAATAATACGACGCAGCACATAACCGCGCCCCTCATTCGAAGGAATCACACCATCACTGACAAGGAAGCTACAGGAGCGGATGTGATCCGCAATAACACGCAACGATGTGTTACTGGTATCCGGCTCACCCACCACCTCAGAAGCTCTTTTCAACAGACTCTGAAACAGGTCAATTTCGTAGTTGTTATGCACGCCCTGCATAACCGCAGCAATACGTTCCAGTCCCATACCGGTATCTACCGAAGGTTTTGGCAGAGGGGTCATAGTGCCGTCGGCCGAGCGCTCGAACTGCATGAACACTAAATTCCAGATCTCGATATAACGATCACCGTCCTCATCAGGACTGCCTGGAGGACCACCAGCTACATCTTCGCCGTGATCATAGAAAATTTCCGTACAGGGACCGCAGGGGCCAGTATCACCCATCGACCAGAAGTTATCTTTCTTGCCCAAACGAGAGAATCGTTCAGCCGATACGCCCATTTGCTTGAGCCAGATATCCGCTGCTTCGTCGTCCTCTTCGTAAACTGTCACCCACAATTTTTCTTCCGGCAACCCCATCACTTCAGTCAAGAAAGTCCAGGCAAACTGCATCGCCTCAATCTTAAAATAATCACCAAAGCTGAAGTTACCCAGCATTTCGAAGAAGGTGTGGTGACGCGCGGTATAACCCACGTTTTCCAGATCATTGTGCTTACCACCAGCACGTACACAACGCTGCGAGGTAGTCGCACGTTTGTAGCTGCGTGTCTCATTGCCAAGGAACAACTCCTTGAACGGCACCATGCCAGCATTGGTAAACAGCAACGTCGGGTCATTGCCCGGCACCAGCGAACTGCTGGCAAGGCGCTCATGACCCTGTTGCTTAAAGAAGTCGAGGAAGGCGTTTCTGATATCTGAACTTTTCATGCGATGGGTTACTACACGTGATTAAACGGGATTTTTTATATGACCGGCAAGTATATAGCGACAGCTTAAATTTGCAGTAAAAATTTAGGATTAGACCAAAGAAGGTAGCTATCCGAATACATCGCACTGAAACCAGTACACACATGCAGCTGCGAGCTTAGCCTTGCACGCCACACTGAGCCGGACCTACAACCAATCGAAACGTTAAATTAATCCGCTCGCCCACAGGTAATCGAGTTTTCGGCACTTGATGCTGCCAACATTGCTGCAGCCGACCCGACATCAACAACAGGGAGCCCGCGGGCAGCGAGAGCTTTATTTTCTTAATATCTTTGTGTTTATGCCGTAAAGAAAAATCGCGTGTCGCGCCCAAGCTCAGCGAGGCAATAATAGGCTCTGTTCCCAACTCGGGTTCATCATCGCTGTGCCACCCCATACGGTCTTGGCCATCACGGTATAAATTCAGCAACACGCTGTTAAAGCTCGCCTCAACCAAAGACTCTACCGTTTGTTTTATCGCCAATAAGGTTGGCGTCCACGGCAGCGGCTTCATCGACAAGCCGGAATAGCTGTAATGAGCCGAGCTATCGCCATACCAAGCCTGCATACGCGGAATAGGCACCAGCCGGCCCGCAATGTGAATTTCATCCTGAGACCATTCGATCTGCTTACGTAAGTTAACAGCCAAATTAGCGGCAGCTTCAGGAGTGAAAGCCTGAGGAATCAACAGCAGTTCGCCATCGTCAACCGGCAACATCCGGCGACTTTTATCACTAAAGAAATCAATTTGAGACATAACACACGGCCCACCAAAAAAGGGGGCGATCAAATAGTGGGCATGTATTTTAACTGAAAAGTTCGAACGAATGGCCCTCGCAGAAAACAAGAGCCATAGATACAAGAATCGCTAGCCGCCAGCCTGCTGGTAAGCATTAATGGCTTTTTTGCTTTTCGAGAAAGCTTTTAATGCCGGCAGCAGGTTGTCTTGCTCTTTGCGAGCCAAACCAAGCACCTGATCATCCATTGCCAGTAATTGCGTTATTTTATCGCGGATGTGCAACGCATTATCGACAGTGATAGGTTTTGAAAAATAGTCGCGAATCAAGATATCACGTTCACTGGCAATCTTCGTAAGCTCGTCCCAGCTTGCAGTTTGCGCTGCATTCAACAAGGTGTGGCTGGCATGCAATATCGCATGCCACGCTTCGTCTCGGTGCTGAGCCTGCTCCTGCTGCATACTCATATGCATCCGTCTTAAACGCTCGCTTGTTTCTGCTTGGTTGCATAATGGAATTCTTCAGGAATTCCATCCCACCCCTCTTTCACTTGTTTCAACAAGTCCGTCACTTCATCGACAATTGCCGTGTCATTATTCAGACTGGCTTCACTTAAGCGGCGAACCATATACTCATACAAAGCGTCCAGCTGGACAGAAACAGCGCCGCCGGCATCCATATCCAGACAGCCCTGTAAGCCATCAATGATATCGATAGACTTGCCTAACTGAAGACCCTTGCCAGCATAATCTTTACGTTCCATACAGCCTCTCGCTGTAGACAAACGTGACAGCGCACCATTAATTAACATCGCAATTAATTGATGTGGGCTAGCATCATTAAGACTGCTCTGCGCATTCACATTCTGATATTGATTGATAGCAACGTGGTTATTCATGAAAACCTGCCTTATTATTTTAAGTAATGATTATGTGTTTTTAATGCCGGTAATGATCGCCGACGTATTCTTCAATTGATCAGTCAGAAAGCTGCCCGTGGAATTAAGCTGCGAAATCAGCCCATCCAAAGCGGCAAATTGTTGCCGTGTTCGCGCTTCAATACTGGCAAGGCGGACATTTAATGCCTGCCGATCTTTGGCAATATCGGTCAGAGTCGTATCAAGCCCATCTTCTCGCACACCGATAACGCCAGTAGCACTCAAGAAACCACCAATTACGTCATCGAGTTTTTTTGCCAACCCCTTATCACCTGCAAAAAAATTGCCAATGTCATCAAAATTTTCGTTAATGGCTTTATTCAATACATCTGAATCCAACGACAGCTTGCCCTGCTCACCTGTAGTGATTCCAAGCTGCGCAAGATTATCAAATGCACCAACCGCTTCATGAAGGGAGTCATATAACACCCGCTCAAGCTGTATTTGCGCGGTTCGAACTGACGAGTCACCATTTAGAAGACCAGCTTCCCCAGTTCCAACATCAAAGGACAACAGCTGGTTAAAGGTGTCTTTCAGGCCATTAAAGGTCACTACCAAAGAAGAAACCTTACCCTCTACTGCTGTTTTATTAAGCGCAATATCCAGTGTTTCGGGCGGATCATTTTCTGGATCAGCGGATGCCTTAAGCGCCGTGATGGTAACGCCGGTTAATGCATCTTTAAATTCATTGGTACTACTACTAACGGTAAAACCATCTACCGTAATGCGGCCATCTGTCGCAGCCGTTAACTCTGTCAGACGATTATTCACGTCTCCATCTACAAAATGTAATTGCGACAAACCCGAGTCATCAGTATCTGTGCCGACACTATCATTGGTAATGGTCAATTCAATGGCATTACTTTCGCCTGTGCCCTTCGCTGTCAACACCAGCTTAGACTCCGTGCCACCACCGTCTTTGTCTACCGTAATAATACTGGCAGAAACCTGATCCTTGGCAGCTGAGCTATTGATTGCATCTCGAATAGAGCTAAGTTGCCCATCAGTAATATTAATATCAAACGATGAACCACCCGCCTCAATTTTTAACGTTCCCGTTCCCACTACAGTATCGGCATCGGCAAAACCAACCGTAACCAATTTATGGGCTTCAGCAAGATTTAAGACATTGATATTGGTTGTACCAACAGACGCTGTACTGTCAGCCGTGGCTTCAAAGATATCGGCATTACTGACAGTAACACTGCGATCCTGAAACTCGGACAAACTAGTAAGTTCTTTGAGCTTGGTTTGAAACTCCGACAAAGAGCTTTTGAGAGAGCCAAAAGCGGAGATAGAAGCTTGAGTTTGTGCTTCTTTTAAATCTAGACGTTGAGTGGTCGGAGCTCGCTCTGCCTCAACAAGCTTTTGCAGGATTCCACTTAAATCTAATCCTGAGCCAATGCCGAGTGATGATACTGAAGCCATACTGCCTCCACCTTATCTGTCAAAACAATCTGTTAAGTTAATTGGTGGGATTGCCGGTTAAGCCCCCCCCCCAATAGAACTATGCAGATTTCTTGCCAAAGTTCTCTTACTTTAAATATTTGTTTGCAACAACAAGCCTTCACTCAGCTGTTCAGCGATTGCATCAGAGATGCGCTGAACCTCTTCGGAAGGAATAGAACGGATTAATTCATCTGTGTCTTTATCGTAAATTTCAATAATGGTCCGACCTGAACTTTCCGATACAGAAAAATGAATGCTCCGCTGAACATTCTGCATAAAGTCATTAATTTTACTGACGTTAGCTTCTAACACTTCAGCAGCAGGCTGTTTTTCTTGAGCCTTACCTTCATTCACCGAATTCGGTGCTACCTCATTGCCACCAGAAAGCTCCTGGCTTGAGGGATTTTGAACCTGATTCGTAGAGGGCGAAGCGGCATTATTTATTTGAATGACCATAACTTACACCTGTACATTATTTAGCATACTTATTCTTCAGTAATGCCGGACTTCTGAAATCAATCGGGAGCCCGGTCATTGCTTATTGCTTGTTACTGAAGAAGTGACAGTACCTGCTGTGGTAACGAGTTAGCCTGTGACAGGATAGAAATACCAGCCTGTTGCAGAATAGTAGCTCGTGTCAGGTTAGCCGTTTCAGCCGCGAAATCCGCATCCAGAATACGAGACCGCGCAGCACTCAAGTTTTCAGCCGTTGTGCTCAAGTTAGAGATGGTAGATTCAAAACGATTTTGAATCGCACCCAGATCTCCTCGAATACTGTTAAGCTGACTGAGCGCACCATCCAGAACAGCAATGGCATCGTTAGCACCTGATACTGATGAAATATCCACTGTATTCAGTTTAGACAGATCAGGAGAGGCGTTAGCCAAACCGGCGAATGCTAAATCATCACCGCCTAATGTGAAATTCGATGCGGAGCTGAGCGTTAGGGTACCCAAATTCTGAACACCGTCAGTAATGTCCGTCATATCAACGTCGGTTCCAGCGGTGGTAATAGCGGTAGTAATGGTCCCACTCGCGCCAGCAAAATCAAGCCCTGCACCCAGCTCATCACTCGTTACAGTCACCACGCCAAGGGCTGAACTAACGGTTCCTACCGAAGTATTACCTGCAAGATATTGAGCATCAATAGCAGCATCCAAATTAGCTGCACTTGTGGTATCACTCACACCGATATCAACGCCTATTTTCCCAGAATCAACAGTTGTATCATCGCCTGTAGCATAAAACTGGTAAGTAACGCCATCGATTGTAACCTCATCATCCACTAAAGCAGTTTCTATCGTCAGTGTACCCACTTCATTATCCGTAGGCGCAGCGGCACCGGCAAGCAGACCAGTTGCATTATAAATATTCGTGGCTGTTTCGGCGTTAGCATCTTTCGCTTCAATCGTGATATCGCGGCCATCAGAAGCAGTCAGGCTTAAGGCACCCGTAGCAGCATCAGCCGTTGCCGTAACACCCGTTTGCGAACTGATGGCATTAATGGCATCGCGCGTACTACGCCCCTGAGTTACCGCATTCGTATCGGCGGCAACCGCCCCAACGGCGATTCCATTAATCAACAGATCACCATTTGCCAAGCCAACTCTAGCTACAGGCGCGATACCACTTACACTATTAGTCGCCGTTGCCGAAACACCCGTTTCGTTGGTCACCGCGTTAATCGCCGTCGCTTTCGCTGCAGCACTTTCTGCAGTTACACCTGCAGCCGAGGTAGCTGCTGACACACCCACCTCAACACCATTAATGGTGAAACCAGCCCCATCAAATGCCGCTGTGCTAACAGCTGTACCAGTAGCCTGATAGGCACCCAAAATATCCGAAGTTGCACCTGCCACACTGAAATTAATGGTTTGGTTAGCATTCGCTCCCACTTGAAACTGAGCTGATGAAAAAGAGCCATCCAAAATATTCGTGCCGTTAAACTGGGTAGTTTGACCTACACGATCAACCTCAGCCAACAGCTGTTGTACTTCTGAGTTCAAAGCTGCACGATCAGAAGACGAATTAGTTGAGTTAGCTGCCTGCAATGCCAGCTGACGAATACGTTGCAAAGAATCGCCACTTGCACCCAATGCACCCTCAGCCGTTTGCGCCAGCGAGATACCGTCATTGGCATTACGAACCGCCTGGTTCAGACCGTTAATTTGAGTTGTGAAACGAGATGAAATCGCAAGACCCGCCGCATCATCTTTGGCGCTATTAATACGCAGACCTGTAGACAAGCGTTCCAGCGACGTATTCAAAGAAGCCTGTGAAGAGTTAAGGTTACGCTGTGCATTTAAAGACGCTACGTTGGTGTTAATTACCTGTGCCATTTTAATTCTCCTGCTTTCTTACGGTCTTTTGTTCAACTTTTTGAACGACCGATGAAAGTGGTTAGTTAAGGACGACATTTCGTCCGCTCAAACAGTTTATCGACATAAGGTTTATAAACTTTAGATACTATTTTCAGGTTTTTTAAAAAAGAAAATGGTAGCTGGTCTTTGGTCGAATATAACTATAATTTACAACGCCTTAGCGGCTTTATGGGTAGTGAGTCTCACTTCAACAGGTGATTTTTTGTTATTTGATGCCGGGCGCTGAACCTGCACTAAAACATCTAGATTAGCGCAAGATTCTTGACCGCAAAGATGAAAACCACTCGCTAAGGGCGCGCACCAAAGCCCACGCTGCCTCCAAACAATAAAAATCTAACGAATGAAGTTAAACAATGACAATTTATTAACCATCACATAACTCTGCTGCGCCGCCTGCAACACAAAGTTGCTCTGCGTTAACATACTGATGGCTTCGGTATAATCCAGATCTTGGGCTTTGGAAAGTGCATCCTGACCGAACAGCTTGATTTCCTCATTCGCCAATTCAACTGTCTCGATGGTATTAAGCCGCGAACCAATTTTTGCCGTCACCTCATTAACTGAGTTCATCACATTATCCAAACCTAGCAGCGCATCGCTAATGAGTTCACCGCGTTCGAGGTTTGAAGCAGAACCGCCAAGGCTATCAAGACCATTGGCCAGCGTCTCAATAATACTTAGCATATCCATCTTTTGAGGGTCCGAAGACTCCACTGTAAAGGTATCGTCGTGAGCTGGCGTACCGCTAATTTGTAGCTGAACACCCTCAAATTCAATCGCCGCGCCAGGTGTATAAGGAATGTCGGTTAATTCTTGCGATGGCACACCCCCACTAATAGGTGTGCTATCGGAAACTCGCGTCACACTATAAGTGGTAACACCCCCAGAAACGGTAAAACTAATTTCCGCATTTTCAGGATAAAAAGCATCATATTCGGCCTGATTGGTTACCGCCGATGCCTGTACCGTTGCGCCACCTGAGCCAGTCGCCGTTACGCTAAAATTATTTGGCACGGAAATATCGGCAAACAGCGCTTTACCTGAATCACTGCTGGCAATATTCAGTGTGCTGGAAATAGGAATAAACAGCTGCCCTTCGTCACCCTGATAATCAAAGCCGCCATTTGCGCCTCTAACAAAGGGGGGGGTATCGGCCTGATAACCCGCGAAGATATATTCATTATCGACACCACGGGTATTAGCTAGCCCCATTAATTCATCGACTCGCTGACGCAACTCAATGGCGATACCTTTACGGTCCTCAATATTTAGCGAGCCGTCACCGGCCTGCACAGCCAATTCCCGCACACGTTGCAACGAGGTGCTGACGCCGCCCAAAATAGACTCTTCTAGATTCAGGCGATTTTTTGCTCGATCTGCATTCACCTGATATTGATCAATCTGCTCAATTTGACGATTAAGAGAGCTAATTTGCGACGCAGCAATAGGATCGTCTCCCGGCGTATCAACACGCTTCCCCGTAGCGATTTGCTCCTGCAAATTCGTTACATTCGCCTGCCCGTCGAGCAATCCTCGTAATCCGCTTGTAAATGCCTGATGTGTGGATATTCTCATAGTAGAGTCCCTGCCCCAGCCTTATCTAAACGCAGCAAGGAGCGTGTCGAAAAGCGAACGCGCAACACTGACAACCTGTGCCGAAGCATTATAGGCCTGTTCATATTCAACCAGCGTGGCTGCCTCTTCGTCCAGATTCACACCGGCCACCGATTGCAACGAATCCTGTGACTGTTCCATTAATATTTTACTGGTCTCAAGATCGCCACGAGCCGTGCTGGTACGTGTTCCTATCTGCTGAGTAAGTACGCCGTAGGCGTCTTCCAGCGTCAATTTACCATTATTGAACAATCCCGTGGACTGCGCACTAATCATTGCCAGACCCGCGCGATTATCCTGCACACCTCCGGTGTTATAACCAATGGTAAAGCTGTCACCGGCAACCGGCGCCCCGCTGATTTCAACCTGAAAACCAAAACTAGCAGGAAGAACTCCACTGCCCGCCACATAACTCCCCGTGAACAACGCAGGCGCTGTAGGATTAGTGCTATCTAGAACACTATAGTTTGTGTCATCGGTGAATTGAATCAGCAACGGCGGCGTTAGTCCCGGTGGCGTAGTGCTAAAAGATCCCAAGCTCGTATCGGTTACTTCACCTGCACTAATACTTGCCGTACCCCTGTTACTAATAGCTGTACTGGTACGAATAGGCGACGCCAACGCTAGCTCTTCGGCACGATTAACCTGCAAAGCAATATCACTCGCAAACCCTCGCGTTGGCTGCAGCAGAAATCGATCACCTGTTGAAAAATCACCGGTAGGCCTAGTCAAATCAATCGTTAAACCATCGACTGTAATCGTGGCTGTACCACTGGAGGGCGGCGCTGGGGTTCCGGAAAAAGCTAAGGTGCCCGTCAGGCCTGAATCCAGAGCAGCATTACTTTTACCATCACTGATGCGCGTGAGCACATAATCTGTCGGACTAGTGAAGGTTAATTGATAATCACTCACACTTAACTTTGAAACATCTGTAATGGTGACCGCAACTGCCTGGTCAAGAGGAGCCGAATTCGCACTACTGGCGATTGTTCTATTAGCGATACTGCTGGCCGCATTAATGTCAGCAAACAGATTACTGCCCAGGTTGTTTTCCAAATCCATACCCAAGCTATGAGCAGTATTCAAGGCATCACTAACCCCCAGCGCCATCCGTCCCAGATTATTAAGTGCGTCATCAATAACATTCGTCTGCGCATCAAGAAGGCCGCCCAACAAACCGCCATTGATCTTGCCCCCTACGCTAGCCTCAACACCTGACGAGGCTCGAATAACCAACTCGTCTTGCAAGGGATTATTGACATCAGGTTTAGTCGACATCGTAAAAAAATCTGTACCTACCACCAACGGCAGGCCATTAGCGATAGAAACCGAAACACTACCGTCCCCGGTATCAACAGCATTAAAATCTATTAATTTAGATAGATCTCGCAGCGCCTGATCACGCTGATCAAGCAAGTCATTGGGAACACCAAGATTTATCGTTGCACCGATCCGCGAATTTAAACTGGCAATTTCTTCAGATAGGTTGGAAATTTCTGTCGCCACAACATTAATTTGCTGACTAATGCCGTTGCGCATATTCAGCATCTGATCCTGCAGGGTAGAAAATTTCTCAGCCATGCCGCTGGCTGTAGACAAAAACACCTGGCGAGATTCGATAGACGTCGGATTATCAGCCGCAGCCTGCAGGCTGGTAAATAAATCTGACACATTGCCAGCTAAACCCGTGTTGGCATTGGAAAACAGTTGATCAAGCTGATTCAGCAGGCCACTGGAGGTTTCTGCCTTACCAAACATAGAAATATCAGCGCGTTCTGCATCAATTAAAAATTGATCCGTAACACGGCGCACGGTATCGACGTTGACACCCGATCCCAGAAAAAAGCCGCCTGCCGAATGAGGAGTACGGGTATCAAATTCAGCTCGTTGTCGGGTATAACCTTCGGTATTGACGTTGGTAATATTCTGACCCGTAACACTCAGCCCAACTCTGCTGCTGTTTAGCCCGGATATCGCAATATTAAATAAGTCAGCCATTTCCCTACGTCCTATTCAGACAGACTTTTGTAAGTCTGCACGCCTTGCTGCTGCTGTGTATTCAGAGGGGACTTTTCAGCGCTATCAGAGCCACCCACAACCTGATGCTGGTCAACAAAATCACCCAACTGTTTCACCAACATATCGGCCATGCCAAGACCGCGGCCCTGCGTCATACTAAGACTGATTTGCTGGTCATACATATCCCGGTACATATTGGATTGCTGGCTACCAAGAAAATCTTCATCAGAGAACGCTTCATTGGCCTTCCGCATACTTTTGAGCACCATATTCATAAAGATCGACTCAAATTGTTGCGCCACTTCACGCAACGCCCCCTCACTATCACCTTGAGCCTGTACTTTGATTTTTTCCAGGCTGGCCAAGTCGGTATAAGCCTTAGTATTCGCCATTTGCCCTTGCATACTGGACAGCTGAGTCTGTGCTGAAAAGTCAGTATTCATATCAGAACCTATATCACTACAATGCTGGCTTGTAATGCGCCAGCTTGTTTCAGTGCTTCAAGAATCGCCATCAAATCGCCTGGTGCTGCGCCCACCTGATTAACCGCCTGTACAATTTCATCCAGTGAAATCCCCGGATTGAATACAAAGGCACGGCTGTCGCCTTCCTCAATACCAATCTGGGAACTCGGTGTAACCACTGTGTCGCCATCAGCAAAGGCATTGGGCTGGCTAACCTGTGGATTCTCTGAAATGGTCACCGTCAAGTTGCCGTGAGTAATAGCCGCTGGTGACACTCGCACATGTTTTCCTATCACAATGGTACCGGTGCGCGAGTTAATAATGATCTTGGCGACCGCTTCGGCGGGATCAATGTCCAGGTTTTCCAGCACTGACAGATAAGTCACTCGCTGTGACGGATCACGCGGTGCCGTCACCTGAATAGAGGTGGAGTCCAGAGCAAAAGCCGTATTGGCACCCAACAAATGATTGATTTTATCCGACACCCGTTTGGCGGTAGTAAAATCCGGTGCGTTAAGGTTAAAGGTCAGTGTGTCAGCGTGAGTAAAGGAGTTAGCAATGGCACGTTCAACGGTCGCGCCATTCGGTACACGACCAACACTGGGCACATTCACGGTAATACGTGAGCCATCGGCACCCTGTGCACCAAAACCACCCACTACCAGATTACCCTGAGCAATGGCATAGATTTGTCCGTCTAGACCTTTGAGCGGCGTAATGATTAACGTACCACCACGCAGGCTTTTGGAATCGCCCAATGAGGAAACCGTCACATCAATCTGTTGACCTGGTTTGGCAAAAGACTGTAGATCCGCATGCACGGCAACGGCAGCGACATTTTTAGGGTTAGGTGTCACACCGGCAGGCAACACGATGCCAAATTGCGCCAACATGTTTTTAAAGGATTGTTTAGTAAAGGCCGTTTTATCGCCCGTACCGTCAAGACCAACAACCAGACCATAACCCAATAATTGGTTTGATCGCACACCCGCTACGCTGGCCAGATCTTTGAGGCGTTCGGCCATAGCCGACTGGCAAAACAGCAGAATACTTAACGCCAACAGAGACTTTTTAAATGCCTGTTTTGTGGGTGATTTACGTAACATTTTAAAGTTCATGATATTTGCCTAGAAGGGCCACAGCGGGCCAAGAAAGAACTTGGATAACCAGCCAGGTTCATTAGAGTTGGCAAAACTTCCAGTACCGCTATAGGTAATACGCGCATCCGCCAGTTTAGTGGAAGATACGATATTTTCTGGTGAAATATCCTCGTAACGGACCATGCCACTAATACGAATGTATTCATCACCGGTGTTCAGGGTCATCCATTTTTCGCCCCGAACTCGTAGCACACCGTTAGGCAGCACATCCGTTACGGTGACAGTAATATTGCCTGACAAACTATTACTTTGATCGCTTTCCGCCTCACCACTGGTGGAGCTACTACCCGAAACGCTCGCCCCTAAATCAACCGTATTTGTTAAAGGGGCCGGCAAAATAGGATTAGTAAATGAATGATTTGAGCTTTTATCAATCTCAGTATCTGCTGATTTTGAAGCGGTGGTTTTTTCGACCAAATTAACCGTCAAAATATCGCCAACATTGCGAGCTTTACGGTCCACAAAATAAGACACTCGCTGATACGGTTGGTAAATAGCGCCTGTGGATGATTGGCTTGGTGCACTGTAATCAGGCATCACCGGAGCATAAGCCGGATCATTTGGCTTAGCGTCACGTACACTAGCGCAACCACTTAATAGAATAGCCGCAGCAATACTGAGCAGTGCCGAAAATTTGACTGTCTTGATTGCTCTATTTGCCATTACGTTCATCCGCATTTCTTCCTAATTAACCGTTATAAGCTCTGGGTCACGAACTGCAGCATTTGATCAGACGTTGAAATCACCTTAGTGTTCATCTCGTACGCTCGCTGGGTAGTAATCATATTAACCAGCTCTTCTACGATATTAACGTTGGAGCTTTCCAACACACCCTGTTCAATACTGCCACGCCCACTGAGACCTGGCGTACCGGTGGTAGGAGAACCACTGGCAGCGGTTTCTTTGTACATATTGCCGCCAATCGCCTGCAGCCCCGTCGGATTGATAAAATCAGCCAACTGAAGATTACCAATTTGAGTTGGTGTTGAACTGCCTGCAATCGTAGCGCTGACCACACCATCACTACCGATGGTTATATTCAAGGTGTTATCAGGAACAGTAATAGAAGGTTCTATTTCAAAGCCTTGAGAGTTAACCAATTGTCCGGTTGAGCTAAGTTGTAATTGACCATCACGGGTGTAACCCGTTTCACCCGTTGGCAGCAATACCTGTAAATAGCCTCGTCCGTTAATACCCACGTCCAACGCCTGATCAGTAACTTCCAAATTGCCCGCTGTGTGTAGCTTTTGGGTCGCCACTGTTTTGACGCCGGTACCCGTCTGCAGACCCGAGGGTAACTGTGTTGACTGGGAGGATTGCGCACCAGGCTGTTTATCTACCTGGTACAGCAGGTCCTGAAAAACAGCCCGTTCACGCTTGTAGCCGGTCGTGCTTACGTTTGCCAAGTTATTGGATATACTGGCCATCGCGTTATCTTGCGCACTTAAACCTGTTTTACTAATCCAGAGTGAAGCTAGCATAGTGTTTCTCCAATCAAGCCCTGTGAGGCTATCTTTATACCTAGATCTAAACGACGCTATTAAGTATCGGTTAATTGTCGCTTAGCATTTTGTTGTCAATTAATTGTGCTTTTGACGCCACTATTAAGATAACTGCAAAAGCCGTGCCGAAGCTTCAGAATTTTCTTCTGCGGTCTTCATCATTTTTACATGTAGCTCAAATTGACGTGACAAACTAATCAGCTCGGTCAGCGCTTCCACGGCATTAACATTACTGCCCTCTAGGAATCCCGAACTAACGCCAACCGCCGCATCAGCTGGCGCTGCTTGACCATTGCGCTGCCGCATCAAGCCATCATTACCTTTATAAATATCAGCACCTTCCGGATTAACCAACTTAATTCGATCCACCTGCGACAGTGCGCCGGGAGCTGCACCCAGTCCCTGAATCGAAATAGTGCCATCCTCACCAATGGTGATTTTCTCAAAAGGTGGCAACGCAATAGGTCCACCCTGCCCCATTACCGGCAAACCGTTGCCGCTACGCAACATACCCAAAGAATCCACCTTCATTTCACCTGCGCGGGTATAGGCTTCGCTTCCATCGGCAACTTGCACAGCCATCCAGCCTTCACCATTAACGGCGATATCCAGATCATTACCAGTTTCAATCAAGGTGCCGTAGGCGTAATTTGTACCCGGGTTCTCCTCCATCGCATAAACACGCGAGGCATGGGTCTCACCATAAACAGGCATAGAGCGGGCTTGAGCATAGTCACTACGAAATCCCGTAGTGGACACGTTCGCCAAATTATTGGCGTGAATGGCAGTACCGCGCGCATTTTGAATGGCGCCGCTCATTGCAATATAAAGTGATTTATCCATGCTCTTTCCCCACCAACCCGTTCGTAAGTTACTTGTCTAGCGAATTAAAAAACCAATTACCTAATCTGTAAAATCGCCTGCGTCACAGTAGATTCCGTCTCAATCGCTCGGGCGTTTGCTTGATAGTTACGCTGCGCCAGAATCAGGCTGACCAACTCCTGTGACAAATCCACATTGGACTCTTCCAGAGCACCCGATTGAATCACACCCAACGAGGCACTACCTGCGGTACCGACAACAGGGTTACCTGAGTCAAAAGATTCCGCCCATTGAGTATTACCCTGAGGAGAAAGGCCTTCCACATTGTTAAAGTTAGCCAATGCAACACTACCTAATACCCGTGACTGTCCATTGGTGTAGCGAGCAAACATTTCGCCCGTTTGAGCAATATCAACCCCAGCCAACAAACCAGTAGAGAAACCATCTTGATTGACGTCATTAACCGCGAACACACTACCAAACTGGGTCGTACCAGTAAGATCAATAACAAAGTTAGACGTTGTCGGCGGCGTCGTTGGTAAAGCACCAGCACTAAAAGTCTGCGTTCCGTTATAGGAACCACTAGCGTCCAAAGGCTCCCAGCCATCCACCAACATTGGACTGGGATTGGTGCTCGTTAGAGTCCCATCAGCGCCAAATTGAAGTGTAAAAGGAGCCGCCACATCTTCGCCATCAACCTGCACATTCATGGTCCACTCATTAACGGCGGGGGAATCACTCTTAACAAAATACTGCGTCATAATGTGAGAATTACCCTGACTATCAAATACTGACAGCGATGTCGCGTGGTTATAGGTCTCTGGATTTTGCGAATCAAACGTGGTGATTGCTGGAGTCGTTTCGCGCGAATCCAAATTCAGGAGTCCGTTTACCGACGTCGTCTGAATAGGCGGCAGGTTATCTGTCGTCACCTGCAAACCATCTAATTGCCCCGAGATTGTACCGGTCGCCGTCGCAGGAAAGCCCTGTAAAACAGCACCAGTGTTGTCCACGACATTACCGTCATTATCTACGCCAAAGCCACCGCTGCGCGTATAAAGCTGCTGACCTTGAGAACTAACAATAAAAAAGCCATTACCGTTAATCGCCAGATCCAGTGCGTCATTAGTGAAATTCAGGTTCCCCTGAGCGAAATCTTGCTCAACGGAGGTAATGGAAACACCATTACCAATACTATTTGCACCACCACCCAAGACAGAACTGGCATACACATCACCAAACTCTGCGGTAGATGCCTTGAAGCCAGTTGTACTTGCGTTAGCGATATTGTTGCCGGTCACATTAAGTGATGCAGCTGCGGCCTGAAGGCCAGAAAGTGCGGTATTAAAAGCCATGATGACTCTCCTTTTCGTAAAACGGGTTAACGTACTTGCAATACATCAGTTAATGAGGTTGTGCCGTTGCGGCCGGCCAGATTGAGCATGGTGCCACCCTGCTGATCCAGCGTGACGCTATTAACATTAAAGTTAACGGCAGTCCCTAGCTCAACGGTTTCGCCATTCACGCTGCCTTGAGCAACCAGCGTATATGGCCCAGAAGGTGCTGACTGTTCGTCGTCACCTAAACCATCCCAGCTAAAAGCCAAGTTACCTGCCGAATGATCACCCAGAGGCAACTGGCGCACTAGCTGTCCGGCGCTATTGATCACGTTCAAGTTCACTGAACTGGCAGAAGCAGGTAACGCTATACTGCCCGTTAATGCTTTACCCTGCTCCAGCTGCCCGGAACCGGATGGAATCATCACATCCCGGCCCACAAGCGTCGTTGCCTGTAAAGCCTGATTGGAAAGCATGCTCTGAGAAAAACTACTAAAAGAATCGTTCAGGTCCTGAATACCCTGCACCGACTCCAATTGGGCCAGTTGAGACATAAATTCGGCACCGTCCTGTGGTTTCAGCGGATCCTGATTTTCTAACTGAGCCACCAACAGAGTCAGAAAGTCCGTTTTTTTATCGTCTTCCTGCTTGGTGTTTGTTTTTGCATTAATGCGATCCAGAATACTCGACGCATCAACTCCTTGTACTTCGCTCATCTCAAACTCCTCGCTTTAGCG
>Ga0105356_10002136_pt1 | contig 19728 bp, 19 predicted proteins | sample GOMGulsemesocosm_3_FD_83502 | JGI IMG/M metagenome (GOLD analysis project Ga0105356, IMG submission 83502) | Methane-oxidizing microbial communities from mesocosms in the Gulf of Mexico - GOM9D Gulf of Mexico | ecosystem: Environmental > Aquatic > Marine > Cold seeps | place: Gulf of Mexico... | reverse complement strand
CGCAATAGCAAACTTTAGATACCGTCATAATAGTGTCACATCATTGAGCTCTAATGTACTATTCCGAATAAATGAGTGATATCTATCAATATGGCTAACGAAACAATATTAATTGTTGATGATGAAGACTCCATCCGCGACATGATCGCCATGTCTCTGGAGCTGAGCGGCTACCAGTGCCTGCATGCAAGCACCGCATTGATAGCCCACACACTGGTTGTAGAACACCGCCCGAATCTTATTTTGCTGGATTGGATGATGCCCGGCATCAGCGGTATCGAGCTGGCCAGACGCCTGCGCCGCGATAACGCCACCAAAAACACTCCGATTATCATGCTCACCGCCAAGGGCGAAGAAGACAACAAGGTTGAAGGCCTCGACAGTGGCGTCGATGACTACATCACCAAACCTTTTTCCACCAAGGAGCTGACGGCTCGCATCAAAGCTCTGTTGCGCCGCAGCGGCGCACTGGAAGAAACCTCATTGGAATACAATGGCCTGGCGATTGACCCCGTTGCCCATCGCGTCAGTGTTAATGGCGAGCCACTTAAACTAGGGCCCACCGAGTACCGCATGCTGGAATTTTTTATGACACATCCGGAGCGCGCCTATTCACGCGAACAGTTGCTCGACGGTGTCTGGGGCGGTACTGTGTACATCGATGACCGCACCGTTGATGTACATATCCGCCGCCTGCGTAAAGCATTAGCCGAATTTGGTTTCGATAAATATATTCAAACGGTGCGTGGTACCGGTTATCGTTTTTCCTCCAACCCTGAAACATCCTGATGTCTGATCACGCGGAATACGCTTAGTGAACTACGATCCGTCCTCTGAAATACGCCATATAGCCATTATTCTGGTCATTAGCCTGTTTGTTGGCTTCACTATCGACGCGTTGGCGTGGACGCTGGTGATCAGCCTCAGCGGCTATATTATTTGGAACCTGCGTCAGTTATTTCGCCTCTACCACTGGCTAAAAAAAGATGGCTTCAGCGACCCACCAGACAGCCACGGCCTGTGGGGAACCACCTTTGATCACATCTACAAACTACAACAGAACCAGCTCAAATACCGCGCCCGCCTGAAACGCGTGATAAAACGTTTTCGCGACTCCACCTTCGCCCTCAAAGAGGGTTTTGTCATGCTCGACGAGCACGGTAACATTGATTGGTGGAACCCCGCCGCTGAAAAAATTCTCGGCCTGCGCGCACCCTTTGATAGTAATCAGCTCATCACCAACCTGATTCGCCATCCCAAATTTATTAGTTATTTTGAAAGTGACGATCATGACCGTGCGCTGGAAATCTCATCGCCTCTCAACACCGACATCACCCTAGAATTTCAGATTACCCGCTTCGGCAAGCAGGATCACCTGATAGTGGTGCGCGACATCACTGAATTAAAGCAGCTGGATAACATGCGCACCGATTTTGTCGCCAATGTTTCCCATGAGCTACGCACTCCGCTGACGGTGATTGACGGCTATCTGGAAACCATGACCGACAATATCGAAACACTCAGCCCGCCCTGGCACAAACCCGTTCGTCAGATGAGCGAACAAACGCGCCGTATGTCGACACTCATTAATGATCTGCTGTTGTTATCACGTATTGAATCTCGCAATAATACAGCCCGCCAGGCGCCAATCGATATTGGTTCGATTATCAATAGCATCCGCTCCGATCTTTCGTCACTGCTGGCCGAAAAACAGCAAAACATCAGCATTGAGCTAACCTCAAACAAACAGCTGCTCGGTCCCAAGGATCAGGCCTACAGCTTGATCAGTAATCTGATCACCAACGCCAGCAAATATTCAGGCGACGGCGCCAGCATCAAGGTGACTTGGCAGGACGATAGTACAGGCGCACAGCTAAGCATCGAAGACAACGGCATCGGCATTGCCCCCTTGGACATCCCACGCCTGACCGAACGCTTCTATCGCGTCGACCGCGGTCGTGCGCAGGCTATTAAGGGCACCGGACTGGGATTAGCGATCGTAAAACACGTGCTGATTAATCTTGATGGTACATTGGATATTGAAAGCAAGATCGGCGTTGGCAGCGCCTTTAGCTGCCGTTTTCCGGGACATCGTCTGCAGGAACTAAAACAGCAGGCCAGTTGAGCTTTACAAAAACAGCAGAAACAAAAAAGCACCCTTAGGGTGCTTTTTATTGGATCCCCCACAGGTATGTGAGGAATTTTTATTCTAAGACTTAATCCGCCTTCGCTTTACGTTCCATCTGCTCGTAACTAACGTGACGTACATCCTTACCCTTCACCAGATAAATCACATGATCAGCAATGTTGCGAGCGTGATCGCCCACACGTTCCAGCGAACGTAGCGCCCACATCACGTTAATCACACGGCTGATACTGCGTGGATCTTCCATCATAAAGGTGATCAGTTCACGAATTGCAGTCGCGTACTCCATATCCACCGCCTCATCGGCGCGCGCCACTTCTAGTGCCTTGTCCACGTCAAGACGGGCAAAGGCATCCAGTGCGTTGTGCAGCATGTCTCTAACCAAACCAGTGATATGACGCACCTCAACATAACCTCGAGGCGACTGACCATTTTCGCACAGCTGTATTGCCAGCTTGGCGATACGCTTGGTTTCATCACCAATGCGCTCTAAATCGTTATTGGCCTTACTGACCGCAATCACTAAGCGTAGATCACTAGCAGCAGGCTGGCGACGCGCAAGAATGCGTGCGCACTCTTCATCAATCGACATTTCCATGCGGTTGATGTGATCATCATTGCTCATCACTGTTTTTGCCAGTGCGCTGTTAGCTTCGACCAGTGATTCCATGGCATCGTTGATTTGGTTTTCAACTTGTCCGCCCATTTCCAACAAGTGCTTTTTAACTTCATCCAGCTCTTCGTTGAATTGCTGCGAAATGTGATGTGAATAGGTGTCTTTATTGACCATTTTCTCTCCGTGGGCCTGAACCCAAGCTCTAATTCATCTCTGAAATACTGTGGGTAAGGCTTCAGCCTTACGCGTCAAACTAGAAGTCTGACCTACAATGTTTAACCATACCTTCCGGTAATATAGTCTTCGGTTTGTTTCTTGCTTGGATTGGTAAACAGCGTATCAGTATCACCGTATTCCACCAGGTTACCCATATACATAAAGGCGGTGTAGTCGGAAACCCGTGCGGCTTGTTGCATATTGTGGGTCACAATCACAATGGTGAACTTGGATTTCAATTCGTAGATCAACTCTTCAATTTTCAGTGTTGAAATCGGATCCAGTGCCGATGCGGGCTCATCCAGCAGCAATACTTCCGGCTCGACAGCAATAGTACGCGCGATCACCAGACGCTGCTGCTGACCACCAGACATGCCTAATGCATTTTCATGCAGACGATCTTTGACTTCATCCCACAGCGCAGCACCACGCAGCGCCCATTCCACCCGCTCATCCAGCACTCGTTTCTTCTTAATGCCCTGAATACGCAGACCATAGGCGACGTTTTCATAGATGCTTTTCGGGAAGGGATTGGGTTTTTGGAACACCATGCCGACACGACGACGTAGATCGGCGACTTCGACTTTTTTATCAAAGATATTTTGCCCATCTAACAGAATCTGGCCCTCGGTGCGCACGCCATCCACCAGATCATTCATGCGGTTGAAACAACGCAGCAGCGTTGATTTACCACAACCACTGGGGCCAATAAAGGCGGTTACGCGCTTCTTGGGGATTTCCAGTTGAATGTTATGCAGCGCCTGTTTTGCACCATAAAAAAGGCTCAGGTCATCGACCTTCAGACACATTTCTTCCTGATCCAAAGATAACTTCTGGTTATCGCGATTTAACGCCGACATATCAATGGCATGTGTCTTTGTAGCTTTTGTTTCGGTCGCTGTAGTTGCAGTCATTGTTGCTTCGGTCATAGTTTTGCCAATTTTAAATGTTCAATTCTGTTCTGTGCCAATTCAAGGAAGCCTTAAACTTCCAGGGCTTTGTATTTTTCTCTCAACCGGTTACGAATCGCTACTGACGCGAGGTTGAGTGCGCCAATCACCAACACCAATAATAGTGCCGTGGCGTAAACCAGTGGTCGTGCTGCTTCCACGTTGGGACTTTGGAAACCGACGTCATAAATATGGAAGCCTAAATGCATAAACTTCTGATCCAAATGCAGGAAGGGGTAGTTTGCATCCAACGGCAAGGATGGGGCTAACTTCACCACCCCCACCAACATCAACGGTGCCACTTCACCGGCTGCGCGGGCAACCGCCAAAATCAGGCCGGTCATCATGGCCGGGCTGGACATCGGAATAATGATGCGCCACAAGGTTTCGGCCTTGGTAGCACCTAGTGCCAAGCTGCCCTCACGCACGGAACGTGGAATACGAGACAAACCCTCTTCGGTCGCCACAATCACCACTGGCACGGTCAACAGCGCCAATGTTAGTGACGCCCACAACAAACCCGGCGTACCAAACGTGGGCGCGGGCAAGGCCGCAGGGAAAAATATCTGATCGATTTCATCACCCAGAAAATAGATAAAGAAACCCAGGCCAAATACGCCGTAAACAATTGAAGGTACACCCGCCAAGTTATTCACCGCGATACGAATAGTCTGCGTTAAGAAACCTTGCTTGGCATACTCACGTAAATACACGGCCGCCACGACACCAAAAGGCGTCACAAACACTGACATCAACAGCACCATCAATACGGTGCCATAAATGGCCGGAAAAATACCACCTTCGGTGTTCGCCTCACGCGGATCATCAGCAACAAACTCCCACAGTTTGGCAAAATAGAGACCTATCTTATCAATCACACTCATCTGGTTCGGCTGGAAAATACGCACCACCTTACCCAAATTGACCTCAATTTCGTACCCATCAACGGTGCGGGCAATCAAGCTGTCACGATTAAAGGCTTCATACAAACTGCCCAAACGCGCCTGAATATCTTCATACTCGGCATCAAAACCTGCCCGTTGTGCGGCAATTTCCGCTTTATCCTGTGGTGTTAACTCACCATCCAGTTCCAATCCGCGCTCCTTCAAACGCAGACGTTCAATGCCGTGGTTAATCGTGCCGATTTCACCTTTTTCGATATCATAAATCCGCTCATGAATATCGAGCGCACGCGTCACCAATGCTTCAAGTTGCCGCCACGCTTCATCGCCGCTGCCGACAGTTTCGCCATCCTTTTTAACCGCGTGCAGATAACCGTAAAAGTTACCCCACTCACGTCGCTCCAGCACCATAATGCTTTCAGGGTAACGTTGATTTTCCATGGTGCGATCCAACGCCCAGGCAAAATCACTACCGCTAACATCACGATTACCTACCTTGAGTAAATAACGTTTGGCAAATTCGACATCATCTGGCAAATCAACACCTGAGGAGATTAACTGCCCAGCTGAGACATTTTCAGTCTGCACAATTTCACCGGCAATCACACGACGCGAGCCATCCTGAGCCAACAGGTCGGCTTCAATAACTGACGCAGGCCAGAAATGATCCAGACCACGCACGGCAATCAAACCCAATAGGCCGACCACCATAATGACGCTGATTGATACCGCACCGGCGTTCAACCAAACCCAGGGGCTACCACTTTTAAACCAGACTTTTGCTGAAATACGCATTTAAATATATTCCCGGGTAATTACAGTGAGCCGTAACGCTTACGTAAGCGTTGGCGAACAATTTCTGCTGCGGTGTTCACCACGAAGGTGAACATAAACAACACCAGCGCTGCCAGGAACAGCACGCGGAAGTGGGTGCTGCCCACTTCCGACTCAGGCATTTCGACGGCAATATTGGCCGCCAGGGTGCGCATGCCTTCAAAGATATTCCAGTCCATGATGGGGGTGTTACCCGTTGCCATCAGTACAATCATGGTTTCACCCACGGCGCGACCAAAACCAATCATCAGCGCGGAGAAAATACCCGGGCTGGCGGTTAGCAGAACCACGCGTGTCAGGGTTTGCCAAGGCGTTGCACCGAGTGCCAGCGAGCCATTACTCAAATGTCTAGGCACACTAAAAATGGCGTCTTCAGCAATTGAGAAAATGGTCGGGATAACCGCAAAGCCCATCGCCAGACCAACCACCATGGCATTACGTTGATCAAAGCTGACACCTAATGAATCACCCAGCCAGCTGCGCATGTCGCCACCAAAGAAGGCGTTTTCCATCGGCCCACTCATGCCCACTGAGAACCAAGCCACCAGCAACACCACTGGAATCAGCAGCATCGCAATCCAACCTTCGGGAATTAAATGCCGGAACCGGGAGGGCAGTTGCGTCCATAAAAAGGAGGTCAGCAAAATGCCAATCGGCGTCAGTATTAATAAACTAAAGATACCGGGCAGGTGCGTTTCCACAAAAGGCGCTAACCAAAGCCCCGCCAGAAAACCGAGAATCACCGTCGGCAGCGCTTCCATCAGCTCAATCAACGGTTTGATTTTGCGCCGCATGCCCGCGGCCATAAAATGAGCGGTATAAATAGCGCCACAAATCGCCAACGGTGCAGCCATCAACATGGCGTAAAAAGCCGCTTTCAAAGTACCGAAGGTCAGCGGCATCAGACTCATTTTCGGTTCAAAATCGTTGGTCGAAGCGGATGACTGCCAAATGTAATCCGGCTCTGGATAACTTTCGTACCACACCTCTTGCCACAACGCTGACCAGGAAATTTCCGGGTGTTCGTTATGGATGCTCCAGAAATGCATCTGACCCTGCTCGTCTTCTACCAGCAGCGCGTTAGCGCGCGGAGAAATACCGATATGGCGCAGTGACTGCTCGGAAATTTCTGTGCTGTAAATGGTGCGACGAGCGGTAGAGTTGTAAATCGACAGCTGGCCCTGATCATCAACACCGATAAAACCTTTGCGACGATGCTCCGACTCGATGTGCTGAACAGCACCCGGCAGTGCATCAAAATCGCGAATAAACTGTAACTGCCAATCCTGCTGCTCATCACGAACCAGAAACCACTGGCTGATTTTGCCGTTTGCGTCACCCACTAACAGGGAAATGCCACCCAACAGGAAATTAAAGCGCGTTACTTTAGCGCCATCAGTCAGCTCAAGTTGGCTGTGTAATTCCGGCTCGCCTCGCAGATTAAATACGGTCAGGCCATTGCTTCCATCGGCCGCAAACAACCAGCGCTGATCAATGCTCACTGCTAAATCGGCAACCGCTTGAGGCAGCGATGGAAAGTCCAGAATTTCAGGCTCTAGCATGACTTCTTCGCTGATAAAGTCTTCTTCTTTAGTGAAACGTACTGCTTTTAACTCACCCTCGGCATTAACAGCAGCCACCATCATGGCGTCTTCGTCGTCACGCAGGCTTAATTTTGTAAGCGCTGAACCTGACTCATCAATAATCAGCGGTTCGTTGCCGTAGGGGTACTCAATTTTGGGCGCGATATGGCGCAGATCATTAGGGTAGGTAATTTTGTATTTATGGCGGAATAACAAAGCGCTGCCATCAGAAAGTCCCAGCACCAAAAGCTTCGACGCACGCTCTGCCGCGGCAAAACCGGTTACCGTCACACCGGTAGGAATATCCAGCGTAACGTTCTCAACAACAGCGCCATCGGCTGTGGCGAAAAATACTGCCTGTCCCTGATCCGTCACACGCAGACCAATCTCGGCCTTCTCTTCCGTCGTCAGAAATAAAGTCTCACCAGACTGCTGCTCAGGCACGGCATAGCCAGCTTTTCGTTCCATGGAGGCACTTTCAAACAGCGGGATCACTTCAGCCAACAGATAAAAGAAAATCAGTACAATCGCAAAAATGACGGTGATGCCACCCAGGGTAATGCCGCCGGTCGCGACTTTGTCCTTGAGGGCGCGAATACGTCGACGTCGCGCAAATGTACTGTCAGAAAAATCAATGCCGGATGGCTCTGGTAAGAGCTCCGGAGATAATTCAGTTTCTTGTTGGCTCATGCTGGCACCACTGTTAAAAATAAGTCTTTCTACATTCAAAAAGCACAGCGCCTAAACACTGAGCCTGAATCGACAAAAAGCGCGCCACTCAACGTGGCGCGCCTGTCTTAATCTGTTTTCGCTGTTAATCACTTCTTGGCAACTGAATGCTCCAGACCTAATTTAGATAACGTCTTAGCAACGACCTTAGCAGGCAGCGGGATGTAGCCATCCTTAACAACAACTTGCTGACCTTGACGAGACATCACCAATTTTACAAACTCACGCTCCAGTGGAGATAGCGCCTTGTTAGGGGCTTTGTTCACGTAAACATACAAGAAACGTGACAGCGGATAAGCGCCAGTTACTGCGTTGTCAGCATTAGCTGCAACAAACTCACCACCTACTTTTTTAGCCAAAGGCACAGCACGTACGCTGGAGGTTTTGTAGCCAATGCCGGAGTAACCAATGCCGTTGATAGATGCGCTCACCGATTGCACAACAGACGCTGAACCAGGCTGCTCGTTTACATTGCTGCGGAAGTCGCCTTTACACAGACCTTTTTTCTTGAAGTAGCCATAGGTGCCAGAAACCGAGTTGCGTCCATAAAGCTGAATGTCACGATTCGCCCATGGACCAGTCATGCCCAGATCGCCCCATTTAGTGACGTCTGCTTCAGCACCACACTTGCGAGTTGAAGAAAACACCGCGTCAACATCAGCAATGTTCATGCCTTTGATTGGGTTATCTTTGTGTACATAAACCGCCAATGCATCAATCGCCACGGGAATAGCCGTTGGTTCATAGCCAAATTTCTTTTCGAAGGCTTCGATCTCCTTGTCCTTCATCTTGCGGCTCATCGGGCCGAAGTTGCCTGTGCCTTCTGTCAATGCAGGAGGGGCCGTTGAAGAACCCGCCGCCTGAACCTGAATGTTCACGTTAGGGTAAGTACGCTTGAACTCTTCAGTCCACAGAGTCATCAAGTTAGCCAATGTATCGGAGCCAACCGAAGACAGGTTACCGGATACACCGCTAGATTTTTGATAATCAACCAAACCTGCATCAACTTTTGCTGCGGCAACGGCGACTGATGAAACACTTGCTACTGAAAGCGCAACGCCAGCGGCTGCGATAATACGTTTAATGGAAAACATCATTTTCTCCTAAAAATAAACACACTGTTTTTCAAACTTGGCGCCACTATAAAGTCGCTATGTGACAGAAACATGACAGAGTGAAATATTTTAAAATTCGTTAACTTCACCGACATCCGTAAATTAACCAGTTTTTTTAAACCAATATTTTTTAGCGCTGTCACAGCTTTGTCACACTGGCACTTCATAATCGCCATCGATTTGAGAGCAACCTGTCTTCGTCGTCCAGAAACAAGCGCTGGATACTGGAGAACCGCTAAACAAATCCCCTCAACCTATTTGTCTCCCCAAGGCATTGGTAAGTAAATAAAGCCCCGCTCATTTGACCGGGGCTTTTTTATGTCCTTCGTTTACAGCCACCTCCGATTCTGACGCTATTTCTTTTTCAGGTTATAATGGGCGACTATACGTATAACCTTTTACCAGGAGAGAGACATGGCTGGTGGTTGGTCCCGTGACGGGGCAGTACAAGATCAAATAGACGCAAGTGTTGAGGATGCGGTTAATTTAGCGCGCAGCCGTCTCAACGCAGGCGACAGCTTGGAGTTTTGCGAAGAGTGTGATGCCGAAATTCCGCAGGCTCGTCGTGAAGCTGTACACGGTGTGCGTTATTGCGTGAAGTGCCAGTCAGAATTGGATAAGCAGCAATCTGCACTCAGTGGTTTTAACCGCCGTGCCAGTAAAGACAGCCAGTTGAGGTAGCCGAGTAAAAAGCCCGCTAAAGCAGTACTCCTCAAAGACAAAGGCCTCACCAATGCCAGAAAACTCTCCTACAGACCTCAAAGGCCCAGCGGTAAAGTTTCCGCCACCACTGGTCTTTATCGGATATTTATTAGGCGGGTATGCCCTTCAATTAATAACTCCCATCGGATTCGGCATGGCTTTATGGGGTAAATTCATAGGCACCGCACTGGTGACCGGCAGCATGGCGCTGCTATCAGTTTTGTTAACGTCCTACCTTCGCGAAAAAACTAGCATTGAGCCCTGGAAGCCCACCTCACACCTAATCACCACCGGCCTCTATCGCTACTCCAGAAACCCCATTTACACCGCCCTTTGTCTAATTAATGTCGGCGTCGGCTGCTATCTCAACAGCCTATGGATCGTGCTCAGCCTTTTACCTTCAGCTCTCACCGTTTACTTTATTGCCATTCGCAAAGAAGAAATCTACCTTAAATCAAAATTCGGCACACAATATGTTACTTACATGAATAACGTACGGCGCTGGTTATAGCTACTCACGGCCCGTCATCTATCGTTATTTTATTCCACACTCATTAAATATGACCCGTTAACTTTATTGAAACTTTAAAGTCTCAATCCCTGTACTACTATTAATCGCAAATTGATAAGAACATCGAGGTTTTAATGGATTCATTTGATCGCCGCCATAACAGTGAAAAACGTAATTTTCTGCGTGTAGAAACCGAAGCACCGATTGAAATACTTTACGAGGGAGACAAGCTCACTGGCACCTGTAAAGATCTTAGCTCTACAGGACTACAGATAGAGCTGTCCATTGCTTTAACGCTGGGGGCTCAAGTGACCGTCTGCATACAACCCAATGACATCGGCGGCAAATTACCACCCTTCAAAGCACTGGCAACCGTTGCCCGGCAGGTTCCCAATGAGAATGCCAATATCACCTACGGCTTGATTATCGACGAAGTTATTGAATAATTTCCCCAGCTCTGCGCCAGATCAAGGCCGTAAGGTTTCAGGACAATTAGAGTGAAGCGTACTTATTCGGCAATATCGCCGAATAGTCAGAACCTTTAATTTCGCTGGAGTTATTATTGTCATGAAATTCAATCCATGCACGGGCAAGTGCACCGATGAAGGCACACACTGTGAAGGTTGCGGCCGCAGCCATCAAGAAATCACCGAAATGAAAGACCTGGTTGCCGGGTTAATCAGCTTTGCTGAAAAAATGAATTATGAAAACGTAGGCGATTTTGCCGACGGTATTGCTGGCACCATCAAATACAAAATGGGCGAAGGCCACTAGAGGCGAGACCTTTAGCATTCGAGTATCATAGGCATGCCCAACACCTTGGACCCCAAGCATCAAGGATACGTTATGCACGCCCCAATCTGCTTTGTCACGCTCCTGTGCTCACTGATCTGCCTGCCGTTGGCAGCTGAAACAACCCGCTACCAAACGGCACCCAAATCTCAACCACCAAAAAACACGCAGGATTGGCAAGTTCCGGTCATATCCATTGATCCTGTAACAAAAAAAACACGTGTCTTTATTCAACCCGACGGTTCTTTTAGCGACAGTCTGGTCTCCCATGCCACCCCGGTATATCATGCGCGATCTTTGTACGATCTCACGCCAACGGGCATTTCTAACAGTACTGTTTCGCTACATCGCCAAATGGCTAGTGCCTGCCCGCAGGGTTGGATTAAACTTCAGGAATGGACCTCCCTGCAAAGCAATACACCCGAGCTGCACTATCAGTTTCAGTGCCGGGATAACTCTTAATAGGATTAATATCCCTACCCCATGATCGGCGAACTTTTTACCATTATTGCGCCCGTGTTTATCTGTGCCGGTGTGGGCTTTGTATGGGCCCGAATGGGCGTGCATTACGATTCCGCCTTTGTTACGCGTATCGTAATGTTTATCGGCATGCCCTGCCTGGTGGTCTCCGGTCTCAGTAAAATCAGCGTTGATCCGACAATATTATTCAATGTCATGGGCATCGCGTTGAGTATTATTGCCAGCCTGATTCTAATGACCTGGCTACTACTCAAATTCCGTGGCCATTCGCCCTCTGTTTACATGCCATCAATGGTCTTTGTGAACAGCGGCAACATGGGTATTCCGCTGGCTTTCATGGCCTTTGGTGACGACGGCTTAGCATTGGCATTATGCTACTTTATCGCCCAGGCAATTTTGCACGTGACCCTTGGCATCGCCATCGTTAACGGTCAATCCGGCAGTTTTGCATCTCGCATCAAGGACCTACTCAAACAACCGTTGCCCTACGCAGCCGCCATTGGTTTCGCGCTGATATTAACGGACAACAGCATGCCACGCTGGATGGCATCCACTGTCGAAATGTTGGGCGATATGGCGATCCCCCTAATGCTGATCACGCTGGGCATATCGCTAGCCAGTCTTAAAGGCGGCGATTGGCAGCGCAGCCTATTTTACAGTAGCGTCCGTTTGGGCTGTGGTTTCCTGCTGGGGTTGCTGGTCGTTACAGTGTTAGACCTCGAAGGAGTGATTCGCGGTGTGGTATTGATTCAAGCGACCATGCCTGCGGCCGTACTCAATTATTTACTGGCGCTACGCTATGACCGCCAACCAGCTGAAGTGGCGGGTATTGTGGTGACCTCAACCGCGCTATCTTTTCTAACGCTACCCTTCCTACTGGCCTTTGCGATTGGCTCTTGACGCAGATGCCGTACTAATCTTGTTTTTCCGACATACGGGAACAATATTTCCCCTATCCATTCAGATTTCTCGCTTCGTCCGAAATGACAAATTTATGGAATCTACGTTAAAAAATCACGTCTAAAGCGCATCTCCCTGAATTATTGAGACTTTATGAGTGAACTCAAGACATCACAGTTAGTAGAACTTAAAAATCATCTTGATGAACTTCAGCAACAGCTAGAGGCATTGTTAAATTTTGATGAAGCCGCTGCAGAAACCGTGGAGCTTGATCAAAGCAAGGTGGGGCGCCTATCTAGAGTGGATGCACTACAACAGCAGGCGATGACACAGGCTAACAGCGAGGTTCATAAACAACAGCTCGTCAGAGTACATCGTGCGTTGCATAGAATAGCTGAGGGTGACTACGGTTATTGTGAAGAATGCGGGGGAAAGGTTCCCTTTGCACGCCTGCAGGTTCAGCCGGAATCCGGCTTTTGTGTCACATGCCTGCAGGCGCTGGAGGACGCAAGTTAAAGAAGGCTAGCTTTCGGTAACAACCTCATAACCGGCGACATTCCAACCACGGAAACCGCCATCCATAGAAATAGCCTTGCTATAACCCATTTTTGTTAGGTTATCGGCAGACAAAGCCGAGCGATAACCGCCACCACAATAAAGAATTATTTCGCAATCAGTATCCGGCACTTTCGCTTCAATATCACGCTCAATCACGCCTTTTCCGATATGAATCGCACCAGGAATGTGCCCTTTGTTCCATTCTCGATCTTCTCGGGTATCAATCAGCAAGAAGTCTTCGCCGCGATCTAAGCGCGCCTTAACGGTTGCCACATCTGTTTCTTCAATACGCGTTCTGGCGTCTTCACAAATCGCCATAAACTTGGGGGGATGTTCCATTGTTAACACTCCAAATCTAATTTAAAAAAATAATTAACAGCAGCCTGAGCCAGTTGAAGTGCCACCATGTTGGGCGCCTTTACTTTCAGAGGCCGGACGAATAGTCGCTGGCGGCAGATTGAAGCAACCGCCATCAATAGCTTCGGCAGGTTCAATAACAATAAAGTCATTCTGAAAAGGGCCGTTGGCAATGAAACCAAAGGTTCGCTTGGATACCGCAATACGCTCACCACGCGGAAAATAATTACCCATGTCATCGCAGACTTCGGCGTAGGGGCCTTTATAAATAACTGCATGTCCTGCATCGATCATACCCGTCGTTTCCGGCTTAATCGCCATCAAGGTGACGGAACGAAACTCGATATCTTCCACAACCTGCCATGGCGCCGCGTCCCACTTATCATAGGCGACAGCAACAAAACCGGCCTCAATAAAGGCATCCATAAAACCTTTTTCCTGAAAGGCACCGGAAATACAACCTGACCAAAGGGTGTCGTCATCTTTTAAATGCTGTGGCACGAATTCATCGGAAACAATATCGGAAATAGCCACACGACCACCCGGCTTTAACACCCGATAAACCTCATCAATCATTTGCATACGATCCGCTTCAGCCACCAGGTTCAATACGCAGTTGGAAATCACTAGGTCAACCGATGCCGTTGCCACTAGCGGCTGATCGTTACGTTGCTGTTTCTTCCAGCTTTCCAGCGCTTGCAGGCTATCATTGTCACATATAGGGTTCGCTGCCAAATAGTCATTCATGGCATCAACACTCAGCGATAAATCCTGAATATAACCCTTACGAAAATCGACTAAATCTGCGCCAATTTTTTCAGCCATTTCCGGTTGGAATTTACGTGCTAACTCCAGCATTTCATCGGTCATATCAACGCCGATAACGGCGCCTTTATCGCCGACCAGCTGAGCTGCCATGTAACAAATTTTCCCGCCACCGCTGCCCAAATCCAGTACGGTATCGCCCTCACGTACGTAGCGCGATGGATCACCGCAGCCGTAGTCACGCTCAACAATTTCGGTCGGTAATATTTTCAGCAGACTGGGATCGTAATCCACCGGGCAACATAAGGCCTCTTCACGTTGCTCCGCACCCGCGGCATAACGTTCAGACACATTGCTTTCAACACTACTCATTCTTTAACTCCAGAATTAAATTTGGGCTTTATATATGGGCATCATTAAGACGTTTTTCCCATTTCAAATCAAGCTATAGGCTCTAGCACCAGCAAGATCATCAGCTGAAGACTATTTTTTTCTTCAACAAGGCATTATGAGCGTAGTGTAGCCTGCTACATGAGCGAATAATAACGCCGTGGAAGGAGAAAAGAGTTTCAGCTGTTTCGACTCCAGGCATGGAAACGCTCAACATAGGCCAGTAGTTTTTCCGGCTTATTCGCCTTCTTCCAATTCCCCGCTACGTATTTATTGGCTTCGCTGAAGGTCGGATAAATATGAATAGTGCCAAGAATTTTATTCAGGCCAATGCCGTGTTTCATAGCCAGGATATATTCGCCGATTAGCTCACCGGCATGGGCGCCAACAATCGTCACGCCAAGGATTTTGTCCTTACCGGGCACCGTCAACACCTTAATAAAGCCCTCGGCCTCACCTTCGGCAATGGCGCGGTCTAAATCATCAAGGCCGTATTGCGTCACCTCAAAAGCAATATCCTGCGCAGCGGCATCGCTTTCATTCAAACCAACTCGCGCAACTTCTGGGTCAGTGAATGTTGCCCAGGGAATAACCGAATAATCGACCTTATATTTTTTGAAACGACCAAACAGCGCGTTAACCGACGCGTACCAAGCCTGATGAGAGGCGGTATGGGTAAACTGATAGGGGCCAGCCACGTCACCACAGGCATAAATATTGGGGAATCGCGTTTGCAGGTACTCATTGACCTGTAAAGTGCCCTGTGGCGTAGTGCCAATATTTAGCTCTTCCAGACCAAAACCTTCCGTATTAGCGCGACGGCCGACAGCTACCAGCACCTCGTCAAAAGCAATATCCACGCTCTGGCCTTGGTATTCCGCCTGAAGGTTTTTATTCTCACCATTTTTGGTGAATTTAACTGTTTTATGAGCAAGCTTTAGATCAATACCGTCAGCTTCCAGTTTTTTCGCTATGAACGCTGACACATCAGCATCTTCACGCGGCATCACTTTATCCGCCATATCCAGCAACGTCACCTGCGAACCCAAACGCGCAAAACTCTGCGCTAATTCGCAACCAAGAGGGCCTGCGCCAATGACGAGTAGACGCTTAGGCTGCTCTTCAAGCTGCCACAGCGTATCAGAGGTTAAATAACCCGTTTCATCGATGCCTTCAATAGGCGGCACGAACGGGCGGGCACCGGAAGCAATGATGATATTTTTAGTATGGATAGTCTGACCGTTAACCTCGACCGACCAGGGCGAGATGATCTTTGCTTCACCAACAACACAATCAACACCTAAGCTGGTAAAACGCTCAACCGAATCATGCGGCTCAATCGTTTTAATCACACCCTGTATGCGCTTCATTACTGATGGGAAATCAACGCCAGCAGGCGCAGTTTTCAAACCAAACTCACTGGCACGCTTAAGGTAGTTATTAATTTTAGCGGATCGAATCAACGCCTTACTAGGTATGCAGCCGGTATTAAGGCAGTCGCCACCCATTTGATGCTTTTCAATCAAATACACTTTTGCTTTAACCGCAGCAGCAATATAAGCAGAGACCAAGCCTCCCGAACCAGCACCTACGACAACTAAATTGGCATCAAAGTTTTTGGGCTTTTCGTAGTCCTTATAAACCTTACGCGCCTTAACCACATCCACTAGCTTTTTAGCTATCAGCGGAAAAATACCCAACAGCACAAAAGACAACAGCAGCCCGGGAGACAAAATACCCGTCAGTGAATCAATCTGCGCCATCTGGGTGCCTGCGTTTACGAATACAAAGGTGCCTGCCAACATGCCGACCTGACTGACAAAGAAGAACTGCAACACACGAATCGGTGTCAGGCCCATCACCAAATTAATGACAAAAAACGGAAACAGCGGCACCAACCGCAGGGTAAATAGATAAAAAGCACCTTCTTTTTCAATACCCTGATTGATGGTTTTGAGGTTCTGACCAAACTTACTTTGCACCCAATCGCGCAACAGCAAGCGAGAGACTAAAAAGGCAATGGTGGCGCCTAACGTACTGGCGAAGGAGACGATTAATAGCCCCCACCACAAACCAAAAATAGCACCGCCGGCCAGCGTTAATACCGCTGCCCCCGGCAAAGAAAGACCCGTTACAGCTACGTACACCAAAAAATAGATCAGTGCAGTTTGTAGAGGATTAGCGACTTGATAGGCACCAATGGAATCACGTTGGGCCTTAAAGTATTCCAGCGTCAAATATTGCCCGAGGTCGAAAAAGAAAAACGCGGCAATAAACAGCAGGATTACGGTAAAAATTAGTATTTTTTTATTATTCATTATTTCTCAATTGTCTGAACGGCAAATCATTATTATTAACGTCCCAACACCCGCTATTTGAACGGCTGCTTAAGCATCCACATAACAGACCCTGTTTGTTGAGAATTAGTTTCATTCAAGCCCAATCTCATTTGCTGATGCCCATCACGCGGCTGCGCGTGATAACTACCAAACCACCGATCCCAGCAACTCAAATTAAAACCAAAATTACGATTATGCTCATCAGCTAAAACACTGTGATGGACACGATGCATATCTGGCGTGACCACAGCCTTTCGCAGCATTTGATCTATTCGGGCGGGTAAACTCAGATTGGAATGATTAAACATCGCTAATCCGTTTAGCAGCACCTCAAACAACAGTACTGCAAAAACTGGGGCACCCAATAACCCAACAACCAGCGACTTAATAGCCAGCGACAGGGCTATTTCCAACGGATGAAAACGTAACGAGGTGGTCACATCCACGCCCGTGTCCGTGTGATGCATACGGTGCAAGCGCCATAAAGCAGGTACCTGATGAAACAGGCGATGTTGCCAGTAGATAAGCAAATCCAGCACCGCCAGCGTGATCAGTACTTCTAACAAAAAAGGCAAATTCCAAATATTAAACAACCCAAATTGCGAAACAAACGCCTGATGAGCGATCAACACCGGCACCAGCCAGGGTAACAAGGTGCGAACCAGCACTCCGTTTAGCAGCGCAATCAAAAGGTTGCCGGGCCAGCGTTGTGATTTTGTTTTAGACAAGCGCCGCCGAGGCCGCTTGATTTCCAGACTCGCCAGCACACCAAAAACCAGCAGCGTGATTAATAATCTTAGCAGCGCGTCATGCGTCACAGGACAATCCTTTTAAAGGCTTGTTACCAAAAGGGTGTACATATTTTTTCTACAATCATGATAACCTAGGCCGTTATTCACTGAGCACTTTATAACAAACTGATTTACGAGAATTTTGGAGTCATTTCGTGTCCTACAAAGCCATTAACCGCCAATATCCAGCCACTCGCATGCGTCGTATGCGTGCTGATGATTTCTCTCGTCGCTTAATGAGCGAAAACACCCTGACGGTAAATGACCTGATATTTCCGATGTTTGTAAAAGAAGGCCGGGGCTTGCGTGAGCCAGTGACGTCCATGCCTGGCCAATTGCGTTTCAGCATCGACGAGCTAGTCAAGGAAGCTCGCGAACTGGTAGCGCTAGGCATTCCTGCGATCGCCATCTTCCCAAATATTGATCAGTCACTGAAAACAACAGATGGTGCCGAAGCCTATAACTCAGACGGTCTGGTACAACGTGCAGTTAAAGCCGTCAAAGATGCCTGTCCCGAACTGGGCATTAGCACCGACATCGCTCTTGATCCCTACACAGAAGATGGTCATGACGGTATTACCGATAAAAACGGTTACGTCATTAACGACATTACTGTTGAGGCGCTGGTAAAACAGGCGCTGTCGCACGCCGATGCCGGTGTCGACATTGTTGCTCCCTCAGACATGATGGATGGCCGTATCGCTTCAATTCGCGACATTTTGGAGAAGAATGGTCACGTTAACACCAAAATTCTGGCCTATTCAGCCAAATACGCTTCCAAATACTACGGTCCCTATAAAGATGCTATCGGCTCCAGTGCTAACTTTGGCACCAGCAATAAGAAGGGCTATCAGATGGATCCGGCCAACACCGATGAAGCTCTGCATGAAGTGGCACTGGATATCGCTGAAGGTGCGGACATGGTAATGGTTAAACCCGGCATGCCTTATCTGGATATTGTTCGTCGCGTCAAAGAAGAGTTTCAAGTACCGACTTACGCCTATCAAGTCAGTGGCGAATATTCCATGCATCAGGCCGCTTTCCAGCAGGGCTGGCTGGAAGAAGAGGCGACCATTCTGGAATCGTTAATGTGCTTTAAACGTGCTGGCGCGGATGGCGTGCTGACCTACTTTGCCAAACAGGCTGCGCAGCTGCTACAGAAGTAGCAATGCTGTGCTAAAAACTAGGGCTGCAGCGAATAAATCAGCCCTTCGCGCAGTGAATCAGAGCTGGTTTCCAGCTCTTCAATATCAAAGGCTCTGAACACCGCCAACATAATGGCAACGCCTGCGATAATAATATCAAAACGTTCTTCACTCAGGCCCGGCAACTGCAGGGTCGCGATACTTTTTCCTTCACAGAGCAAGTCAGCCAAACGTTCAAGACTGCTACGGCTAATGCCGCTTTCTACCCAGCCCAGCGCCTGTAATACCTCTTCAATCGCCAATGCTGTGCCGGCAGTGCCAATGGCCTGCTGCCAGTTTCTCGAAGCAAAGATATTTCTAACTCCCACCAGTTCGGCATTCAGTGGTTTCATAGATGCGTCAAAGGCGGCGTGATCACTACTCTGGTTCGGAAAAAATCGTCTCGAATAACTCACACAGCCCAGCGGTAGACTGGTGCAGGCTAAAACCTGCTCGCCCTTACCTAATACCAGTTCTGTGCTACCGCCGCCAATATCAATAATTAATACCGGCTCAGCGACAGCCTGGTTACGTGATTTTTCACCCGCAAGCACACCCTGATAAATGATGCGCGCTTCCTGCTCACCCGAAATCACATCAATCGACACACCTAATATCGCTTCTGCTTGAGCAACAAATTCAGCGCTATCGGTCGCACGTCGTAACGCATCGGTACCCACCACTTTTACTCGTTGCGTAGGCACGCCTTCAATGGCTTCGGCAAAACGAGTCAAACAGGCAAAGGCGCGTTGTCTAGCGGCACTAGTCAGATTGTCCTGCTGATCCAGGCCATCGGCCAACTGAATTTTTTCACCACAGCAATGCACGGGCCGCATACAACCATCAACAAACTCTGCCACCAGAATAT
>Ga0105356_10002132_pt1 | contig 19738 bp, 17 predicted proteins | sample GOMGulsemesocosm_3_FD_83502 | JGI IMG/M metagenome (GOLD analysis project Ga0105356, IMG submission 83502) | Methane-oxidizing microbial communities from mesocosms in the Gulf of Mexico - GOM9D Gulf of Mexico | ecosystem: Environmental > Aquatic > Marine > Cold seeps | place: Gulf of Mexico... | reverse complement strand
ATATTTCCTTACTCATGCTACTTAGCCTTTAATTTATGTTATCTGTTTTTAAATTATTTAAATGTTAAAACTTTGCGACAAGATTCGCTTTATCTACATTGCTGATAACAAGCTCGTAATCGATGCTATCAACTTCTACTATTAAGGTATCGTTTTCTATGGCAACTAATGGGCCTTTAAATTTACGACGGCCATTTAAGGGCATCGATAATTTTACATTAACTGTTTCACCTATTACTTCTTGAAAATGTGCTAATTCAAATAAAGGACGGTCAACACCAGGTGATGAAACTTCTAAGCTGTATTCACTGCTAATTGGGTCTTCTACATCTAATAATGCACCAACTTGACGACTCACTTCTGCGCAATCATCAACGTTAATGCCATTTTCATGGTCAATAAACAAACGTAAAACTGAGTTGTTACCCGCACTAAGATATTCAATGCCCAGCAATGTTTTGCCAGTTTCTTCAACAGCAGGTTTTAATAGTTCAGTTAGTTTTTGCTCAAATTTAGCCAAGCGTTTTCTCCTAGTACTCTGCTGTCATGGCAAAGAGGCATGAACAACATCATAAAAATTTAGATATAAAAAAAGGGCATATAGCCCAGCGAAATTTTGCTGTATTTGTTCATTTATGCGTAAAATTCACACGTAAAAAACAAAAAAACCCCAAATTAGGGGCTTATTTCACTGTTTCCCCCTAGATAAAACTGATTTACATCGTTTTATCTGGTTATTAATGAGTTTATCATTAATAATTTTAGTAAGAATATAAGTCACACAACATCTGTGAACTTATCCAGTGACATCTTACTAAACTCTATTGCGGCAAATTATATAATGACACGCTAATAAGCGCAAGGGGCATTAAGCATTATCGGCTAGAAAAATGCTCTAATTATGTCAAGTAGTTGAACAAAACAGCCTTAAAACATGGCAAAAATTAATTTATATTTTACAATATGTTAGTATTGACCCTATAATATAGCTATCATTTTGTACAAAAAAATCAGTGCAGGTAGTTAGAGGTGTATTCCCTCTAAGTTGAGTTTACACGGAGCATTTAATTTCATCATGTATAAGTTTTCTAAGTTATTCATCAAAAACATCTTATTTGCGTTAATATTTATTATCGCCTTAGTTACTATTGCATTCTCATTACTGACTACGCACATAAATGAGCAGACTCAAAGTCACCAAAAAACGATTCAATCAATTAGTCAGCAATTTTCGGCTGATAATCACTCTATAGATGAACTCGCTACAAAGCTTGGTTATATGTTAAACGCAAGTGAACAATATCAAACATTAATCATTAAAAATAATTCTAAAACGCTATTTAATTTTCAAAACACTCAAGTGCAACCGCTCGACACCATTTTTGCAAAAAGAAAAACAGTCTCCGCTGGTGATCTGAACTTACAAGTACAGTATCAATTAGATTTCACGCCTACTATCAATTTTTTAGCCCAATTTTTTATTGGTATCTTCGCTTTGGCTATGGTTTTTGTGCTTATCTCAGCAAAATTAAATTATAATTTGCAAAAAGTAATTTTTCGGGTAATTAGCAGACAAATAAGAAATGAATTAGCGAAAATCAATAACCCTGATTTTATAAGTAAAGAAAATACAAGTGAACACTTGGTCGAAATACCAGCTTTAGAAGAAGGTATTTCCGAGCTCAAGCTAATGATGGAAGAGCAATTTAAAAACACCACTAATTTAGAAATCAAGGCTCACGTCGACAGTTTAACCGGTGTAGAAAACCGTAATCGTTTTGTTCAATATTATGAAAACCAAATAATCAATGACAGTCCTACTAAGTTTGGTGTGTTATTAATTACTCGCTGCTCTGAATTGCAAACCATTAACCAAGTACATGGTTATAATTCAGGTGATGCTTATATTGTAAAAATTTCCGACATAATAAAAAATGCTTTATCGTCCAGACCTACAGGGAAGTTATTTCGTCTTAACAGCTCTGATTTTGCAACCATCTTACCTAACGAGCAGCTTAAAGTAGCAGAAGACTACGCTAATGATTTAACACTCAAATTCAATGACTACCAACAAAAAAATGAATTAGATTCAGTTGCCTTTACTGGTTTAGTTTATTTTGACAAGTCAAAGCCATTAGGGGAGCTATTAGCCCTTGCTGACACCGGTGTTAGTGTCGCGCAAACGCAAAAAACTAATTCATGGTATTCACAAAAAGATATAAATATTTTAACTGATAATAGCGCCAACTTTGGTAGCCAAAACTGGCGACAAGAAATTGATAGTGTTATTGATGCAGGTCGCGTTAGCTTGTTATTGCAGCCTATATTACCTAGCGGCCGTAACAGTAAAGTTTATGGTGAAGTACTTGCGCGCTTCCTTAACTCTAATGATGACATGTTGCCGACAGCTACATTTATAGCTATGGCAGAAAAACTAGACAAGATTGTGGCTATTGACCGACTCATTATTGACACTGTCATTAAAGAAATCACTAGCAAAAACATGTTAGAAAATAGTTTTGGGGTAAATATTAGCGCTCGCAGTATTAATGATGAGCATTTTATGATTTGGTTAGAACGCAAATTATTGAGAGAGCCAGCAGCAGCTCCTCGTTTAGTATTCGAAATATCTGAGCTAGGTTTACAGCAAAATCTGAAAACAGCTAAACGTTTGGTTGAGGTATTACACCGAGTAGGTTCAAGAGTTACTGTAGAACGATTTGGTGTTGGCTTAACTTCGTTTAAGTTCTTTAGAGACTTAACCCCTGATTACATCAAAATGGATAGCTCATATACCCGTGATATTGATGATGACAAAAATAACCAATACTTCTTACGCTTGATGGTCGACTTAGCTCACAGGTTAGGTATCAGTGTATTAGCCGAAAGTGTCGAAAGCCAAGAAGAAAAGCACACGCTAGAAAAATTATTTATTGATGGCTGCCAAGGATACTATGTAGGTAAACCAGCCAAGCTACAGTAGCTGTTAGCTTCGATAGCCCTCTAAGCCGAATGATTCTCAGTCATTCGGCTTTTTTACAGACTCACTATTTGTTATTTCAAGGCAAAGAAAGTGCCTAAAAGTTTAATACCCCTACTGTCGATGTGTTGTTATATCTTATAAAAACACGGATAATAACGGCATTATTATAATAACTAACCTGATGACCTTTAAAGTAAATGACTGATTACCTGTTACTACTCGTTGGCACTGTACTTGTAAACAACTTTGTTTTAGTACAATTTCTCGGCCTATGCCCATTTATGGGTGTCTCTTCGCGCACAGAAACAGCCATAGGCATGTCATTTGCCACTGTCTTTGTGATGACATTAGCCTCCTTGCTAAGTTATTTAGTTACTACTTACCTGTTAGTACCACTTAATCTAGAATATTTAACTACCATGAGTTTTATTTTAGTCATTGCCGTTGTAGTGCAGTTTACTGAAATGGTGGTTCATAAAACCAGTGCGAGTTTATACCGTTTATTGGGGATTTTCTTACCACTAATAACAACTAATTGTGCGGTACTTGGTGTTGCCTTATTAAACCTTCGACTTCAACATAGCTTCTTTGAATCTATTATTTATGGCTTTGGTGCTGCTGTCGGTTTTTCATTAGTTTTAGTTATGTTCTCGGCAATGCGAGAGAAATTAGCCAATGCTGACGTACCTACCCCGTTTAAAGGGACGGCTATCGCTATGATTACCGCTGGTTTAATGTCACTAGCCTTTTTAGGTTTTACTGGTTTGGTGAAGATTTAATATGAATATCATTATTGCCATTCTGGTTTTAGGCTCAATTGCTGCGTTTTTTGGCGCAATACTAGGTTTTGCTTCGGTACGTTTTAAAGTAGATGCCGATCCCATCGTTGATCAACTTGATGCATTACTTCCGCAAACACAATGTGGTCAATGTGGCTACCCTGGCTGTAAGCCCTATGCCCAAGCTGTTGCTGATGGTGAAGCCATTAACAAATGTGCGCCGGGCGGCGAAGATACAATAAAGAAAATTGCCGATTTAATGGGTGTTGAAGTCCAACCGCTTGATGAAAGCCATGTACAAGGGGAAGCTTCAAAAAGCAACAGACCAAAGGTTGCCTTTGTTATTGAAGAAGATTGTATCGGTTGTACTAAGTGCATTCAGGCCTGCCCTGTAGATGCCATTATCGGTGCTGCAAAGCAAATGCATACCATTATTATTGATGAGTGTACTGGGTGTGATTTATGTGTTGCCCCTTGCCCAGTAGATTGTATTGAAATGCGTGAATTGCCAGATACGATTCATAATTGGCAATGGGATTTAACCAGTATTCCAGTTAAGCAACTGGATTAGGAGAATATGGTGGAATCAATTTTAGAGCGCATTACTCGCGGACATTTTTGGGATTTTCATGGCGGAATTCACCCGCCAGAGCAAAAAACAATTACGTCATCAAAACCAATCAAACAACTGACATTACCTAAACAGTTAATCATCCCTCTGCAACAGCATATTGGTCGCGAAGGCGATTTGCTGGTTAATATTGGTGATAAAGTTTTAAAAGGCCAGCCACTGACATTAAGTACCAACCCTATGGTAGTGCCTATCCACGCACCAACTAGCGGTACGATCAGTGCAATTAAAAATTCAGTTATAGCTCACCCTTCAGGCCTAACCCAATTATGTATATTTCTCGATGTTGATGGTGAAGATACTTGGCGTAAAAGAGAAGTCTGTACTGATATCGAACAATTATCCAATAACCAAATTATTGAGAAAATAGCTGATGCAGGTATTTCTGGTATGGGTGGTGCTGGTTTCCCTACTCATATTAAGATAAACACTAAACCTGAGATTAACTTCCTTATTATTAATGGTGCGGAGTGTGAACCTTATATCACCTCTGACGATTTATTAATGATGGAGCAAAGTGATGCTATTGTTGATGGCATTAAAATTATCGATAAAGTGCTATGCCCTGCTTTTATCTTAATTGCCATAGAAGATAACAAACCAAAAGCAATCAAAGCACTGCAACAAGCTACTGCTGGTATTGAGAAAATAAAAGTTTGTGCTATCCCAACTAAATACCCTGCGGGTGGTGAAAAACAACTGATCCAAATCCTCACAGGTCGAGAAGTTGCCTCGGGAAGCTTACCTATTCACTCAGGCATCGTAATGCAAAATATTGCTACATGTTTTGCTATTAATGAAGCTGTTAGACACGACACGCCACTTATTCGCCGCGTTGTCACAGTAACCGGACGTGCTCTAAATAAGCCACAAAATGTATGGGCTTTAATAGGTACTCCTATCAAGTTTTTACTTGAACAGTGCGAACTAGAACCTCTTGAAAACGAAAGTCAGCCTGTCATTATGGGCGGGCCTATGATGGGCTTTTGTGTCTCAAGTGAGCTTGTACCTATAGTTAAAACAAGTAACTGTATTTTAGCCCCTGATAAAGTAGAAATGCCCAGTGCTTTTGAGAAAGAAAGTAAAGAAGTTGAATGTATTCGCTGTGGCCAATGTAGTGATGTTTGCCCAAGCCAACTATTACCGCAAGAGATGCAATGGAGCGCTAAAGCGAAAGATTATCCACAATTAGACAAGCTTAATTTAAGTGACTGTATCGACTGTGGTGCTTGTGCTTATGTTTGTCCAAGCCAAATTCCATTAGTACATTATTACCGTATTGCTAAAGCTGAAATACGTGAGCAGCAACAATTAGATTTAAAGGCTGAAAAAGCAAAGGTTCGTTTTGAAGCCCGTAAATTACGCTTAGAAAAAGAGAAAATTGCTCGTCAAGAGAAACATAAAAAAGCGGCGGCTGCTCGTAAAGCCGCGATGAATAAAGCAACGCCCGAAGCAGCTGGTGCTAAATCAGCTGTTGCAGCAGCATTAGCTCGCGTTAAAGCTAAAAAAGCAGCATCAAACACTGCAACGCCATCTGTTTCAGAAACACAGGAAAGCGACTTAGCAACAAACACTGATAATGACCAAAAGTCTCAAGTTTCAGCAGCAATAGCGCGCGCGAAAGCAAAGAGGCAGTTAAAAAACAATGCTGCAGTCAAAACATCAGAAAGTAATGACGCTAACGCTTCTGATACGAAAACCACTCAACAGCAGGTACAGAGTGAAACAGCTTCGACTCAACCAATTAGCAGTGATGATAAAAAAGCTAAAATAGCCGCAGCCATTGCTAAAGCCAAAGCTAAAAAGTTAAATAAATCATCGGAAGCCAACTCTGCTGATGAAGTAGATAAAGATATTGTTACTGAAAAGCCATCTGTTCAAGATGCCAAAAAAGCAAAAATTGCCGCGGCTATTGCTAAAGCGAAAGAAAAAGCTCAAGCAAAAAACAAGGCTGGTGCAAGCTCTAAGGCTGATGAGGCAACTGAACCGACACAAGAAGTAGCCGAAGTATCAAGCACTACAACCGGCAATAATGAAGGCGGTGACAGTGAAGTTCACTCAAGCCCCGCCCTTGATAAGAAAGCAAAAATTGCTGCTGCAATAGCTAAAGCTAAGGCAAAGAAAAAATTAAAAGAGGCTAATTCGGTTGAAAGTGAATCATCGGACAACATGAAAGACTTGAATGAAGAAGAAAAGAATTCAAGTGAAAAATTATCAGCGCAACAACCAGACGAGTCGAAATAAATAATGGCATTTTGGATAGCAAGTTCACCACATAACCATAACCAAACTGAAACAGCTAATTTGATGCGTTTAGTTATTTACGCCGCAATACCTGGTGTATTAGCTCAGTGGTATTTTTTCGGATGGGGTAATCTAATTCACATTGGCCTAGCTATATTAACAGCGCTCATTTGTGAATTTACTGTACTTTCACTTAGGAAAAAACCGATACTGCGTGAACTATTTGATGGTAGTGCGCTATTAACCGCACTTTTAATTGGCATTTGTTTACCTGCATTAGCGCCTTGGTGGATATCCGTTATAGGGACAATGTTTGCGATAGTCATCGTCAAACAGCTTTATGGCGGTCTAGGGCATAACCCGTTTAACCCTGCTATGGCAGGTTACGTAATGCTCTTAGTGTCGTTCCCTTTGCAAATGACACTATGGCAGCCTCCTCTTAGCTTAGTTTCGGTCGATCTAAACTTTACTAACACCTTAACAACCATATTAACTGGATTCACTGTAGAAGGTTATTCTGTTGAGCAAGTACGGACAACTGTTGACGGTATAACTATGGCAACGCCACTAGATACCTTAAAAACTAACACCACGTTAGGCTTAACGGTACTAGAATCAATCAAAGACCCTATTTTTGGTGAACATTTTGCTTTGGGTTGGGAATGGGTTAATGGTGCATTTTTATTAGGCGGTTTATTTCTTATTGCCAAAAAAGCCATTGCATGGCGCACACCTGTAAGTTTCCTTGTTAGCTTATTTATCTGCTCTTTTGTTAGTTACAGCATCAGCCCGGACAGTAGCGCATCAACTATGTTTCATTGGTTTACAGGTGCAACCATGTTAGGCGCATTTTTCATCCTAACCGACCCTGTTACCGGCGCTACAAGTAACAAAGGCCGTATTATTGTTGGTTTGCTCGCAGGTTTATTAGTTTACTTAATTAGAACAATCGGCGGCTACCCTGATGGCGTTGCCTTTGCTGTTTTACTTTGTAATATGTCTGCACCGCTAATTGATCAGTACACTCGCCCTCGAACATACGGTCATCTCAAGGGGGATAAATAATGTCTAATCAAGAAGAGTCAGATAAAGAATTATTAAAGCAGACCGATATTCCTGAGCAAGCTAGTGCTAAATCAGATCTTAATATCGCGGTTTCAAAAAACACTAAGATTCTTGCGCTTTTTGCCATTGGCTGCACAGCAATCGTTGGCTTAGTCAGTGAACTCACCAAAGACAAAATAAAAGAACAACAGCAGCAACAGTTGTTAAATACTTTGCATAACATCATTGAGCCAAGTCGTTATGATAATAATATCGCCAATGATTGTATTATGATGAGCGCTCCAGAATTGGGCTCTGATAAAGTTCAAACCGCCTATTTAGCAAGAAAGTCAGGTGAAGTAGTTGCCGTTGCTTTAACTAGTACTGCACCACGAGGATATAACGGTAATATAGATTTTATCATGGCCATTAACAACGACGGTTCGGTCAGCGGTGTACGTGTGTTAAAACATCAAGAAACACCAGGTCTAGGTGATAAGGTTGAAATAAGAAAAAGCGATTGGATCACTAGCTTTACCGGTAAAAAAATCCGTTCGGAAGACGACACCCGTTGGGCTGTCACTAAAGATAACGGCATGTTTGATCAGTTTACCGGTGCCACTATAACTCCTCGCGCGGTTGTTAACGGAGTTAAAAGCACGCTTAATTACTTTACGAAGAACAAAGACAGTTTATTAACACGTCCTAATGCCTGCGGTGAGCCAATAACTGCAAGTAGTCGTAAACTCAGTGAGGTTGCTAATGAGCAATAATACAACACCACAAAACATTAATAATGCTGACGTTGTTGATTCTACCGATGAAACAAACATAGCTAGCGATTCACAAAAGGCTGAACTAAAAGCCCAGCTAAAAGCTGAATACAAAGAGCTGGCTGTTCAAGGTTTATGGAAAAACAACCCAGGCTTAGTACAACTTCTTGGTCTTTGCCCTTTATTGGCAGTAACGGCTACCGTAACCAATGCACTTGGTTTAGCTCTTGCTACGCTTTTAGTACTCATTTGCTCGAATGTAACTGTTTCAGCCATACGTCATTGGGTACCTAAAGAAATACGCATTCCTATTTTTGTATTGATTATTGCTGCCTTTGTAACCTGTGTGCAATTATTAATGAACGCTTATACTTTTGGTATTTATCAATCATTAGGTATTTTTCTACCTCTCATTGTAACCAACTGCGCTATTATTGGCCGAGCAGAGGCCTATGCATCAAAAAATCCAGTTAAACAGGCTGCCTTCGATGGTCTTATGATGGGACTTGGTTTTGCTATGGTGTTAATTTTATTAGGCATAATACGAGAAATACTTGGTCAAGGAACCTTATTTGACGGTGCCGAACTTTTACTGGGTGACTGGGCAAGTACGCTGCGTATTGAAGTAATGCAACTTGATAGTCAATTTTTACTCGCCATCTTACCCCCAGGTGCATTTATCGCCATGGGAATTTTGATTGCCTTAAAAAATGCTATTGATAATCACCTGAAAAGTAAAGTAGTTGTTGATACCGAACAAGTCATTGAAAGAGTTCGTGTTAATTTTGACTCTTAGTTTTACCGCTAAACTAAGTGCAACATCTCAACTTCAGATAAAAGAGCCAATTGATGAATAAAGACAAACGTATAGAAATTTTAACTAGGCTTCGTGATGATAACCCTGAGCCAGTTACCGAGTTAAACTATACTAGCCCATTTGAATTGCTTATTGCCGTGTTATTATCGGCACAAGCAACAGATGTGGGTGTTAATAAAGCCACGGATAAGCTCTACCCTGTAGCTAACACACCACAAGCTATTCTTGACTTAGGGCTTGATGGCCTTAAAAGCTATATTAAAACCATTGGTTTATTTAATACTAAAGCCGTTAATACCATGAAAACCTGTCAAATGCTGGTTGAGCTACATGGTGGTGAAGTGCCGCAAGACAGAGCCTCTCTTGAAGCATTACCAGGGGTTGGTAGAAAAACAGCAAATGTTGTATTAAATTCTGCTTTTGGTCAGCTAAAAGATAGTGAAGGGAATTACTTTATTGCCGTTGATACCCATATTCAGCGTGTTGCAAACCGTACCGGCTTTGCTAAAGGTAAAACCGTTGAAGAAACGGAAAAGAACATCATCAAACATACACCACGTAAAACTGAATTCTTTTTTAATTTACATCACTGGTTAATTTTACATGGCCGTTATACATGCATTGCTAGAAAGCCAAAGTGTGGCTCTTGCCTTATTGAAGACTTATGTGAGTTTAAAGATAAAGTAGAAAATTAAAACCTTGTTTCTGCGAGTGCGACATAATAAAAAGCCTATCGATATATATCGATAGGCTTTTTAATTTTTATTTAGCTACTTTTTATAATTTAAATTTAGATAACTGATTATTTAACTCTTGCGCCAGCTCCAATAGTTCCTCACTTATCTGCTTTCCTTTAATTGCATCATGACTAGACTGCTCGGCAACATCACTGATAGAGACTACATTTTGATTAATTTCATCCGCGGCTAAATTTTGTTGCTTAGCTGAACTAGATATTTGGCAATTGAGTTCATCTAATTCTTGAATTTGTCCACTGATTTCTTTGAGTAGGCTGGCAACATCATTAACATCTTCCGCCTTTTCATTCGCTTGCTGACTGACTTCATTCATCGATATCACGGATGAATTAGCATCAGCTTGTAAACCACTAATGGTCGATTGGATCTGATCAATTGACTCCCTTGTTCTAGTGGCTAATGATCTCACCTCATCAGCTACAACAGCAAAGCCTCGTCCCTGTTCTCCGGCACGTGCCGCTTCAATAGCAGCATTCAGTGCCAACAAGTTTGTTTGCTCGGCAATTGAAGTGATCACCTCTAATACACTGCCAACTTCGTCGGTTTTATTGCTCAAAATGGTAATTTTTTCAGTGTTGGCAATCACCTGATCCCGCAAGCTGCTAATACCTTGCTTAGCACTTTCCGCAAGCTGTAACCCTTCTTTGGCTCTATCACTTGCTAAAACAGACTTTTCTGCCGCTCCTTGGGTATTTAATTGCACTTCATTTGCTGATGCATCAAGTTCATTAATTGCCGCTGCTACAGAGTCAGTACCATTTTTCTGGTTAAGCACGGCTTCTCTAGTAAGTGTCGAAATTTCATCAACCTGTATGGCGGAGTCAATTAACTTTTTATTTGCTTGAGCTATCGATGAAAAACTTATTTTAAATTTATTCATCATGCTATTTAACGACGAGCTCACCGCACCTAGCTCATCATCATAATAAACTTTAATTTCTTTATTGAGATCTAGATTCTGCTCAATATCTTTAATTGTGCCATTTAAACGTTTAAGGCGGGTCAATACTAATTTATTGAATGTTAGACTTAATAAACCAAAACAAGCAATTGTAATAATTAGCTGTAAAGTACCCGCTTGGATAATCGATTTTGTTATCTCACCTTCAACACTCGTAAGATCATAAGTAATCTTTACCGCCCCTAGGACGTCGTTATCATTTACTTGATGACAGCCTAAACAATTAGTCCCTCTGTAATTATCGCTGGCTTTAATAGGGCTGATAAAACTTAATAAACGTTTGCCGTCTTTTTCAGAAAACTCATATGCCTTAATACCATTTAACCCTTCTTGCTCAAAAGTTGATGTCGCTTTTTGATCTTCAAAACCATCGCCAAATGTTTTGTTCAATAACGCAGAGCGGATAATTCTAGCCTCGACAATATCATCTTGGCTGATAATTTTTTTCTGAATAATTTGCCTGTTAGCAACCGTTCCCGTTAACATCATGGTGTTAACTGAATCAAAATAATTAAGAGCCAAACTTTCTAAATTTTTCTTAACAAATTGCTCTGCCAAGTCTTTTTCATCATAATAGAAAAAAATAACCGTTGTACTTAAAAAAATCACAGAAAAAATAACCAATACAGCATTTATTTTTTTTGCTAACGACAATTTATGAAACATATCGACTCCTTGCGACTAAAAAGCAAAAGATTTTCAAATTATTATATTTAGGTGCTTAATACCTAAAGTAATAATAATCATGTTAACTATCACTGTATTAATCTAAAACAAAGAATTACATTAATTAACATCATATTGATAATTATCTCATTGATATTGAGCTTAAATTTAACAATCATTTTTCATGATGAGCTATTTGTCTAAGCTCTCATTCACCACACGAATAACAGAGGTTATAAATGAAATTTTTACACTCTATGGTACGCGTACACGATCTAGATGAATCACTTGATTTTTATGTCAATAAACTAGGTTTAATAGAAACTAAGCGAGTTGATGTGCCGGCAGGTAAGTTTTCTCTCATTTTCCTTGCAACCGAAGTAGGAGGCCCTGAAATTGAATTAACTCATAACTGGGGCTCTGAAGAAGAGTACAGCAAAGGCCGAAATTTCGGGCACCTCGCTTTTGAAGTTGATGATATTTACCAAACTTGTCAGGGATTACTTGATGCGGGTGTTACCATTAACCGCCCACCACGAGATGGTCATATGGCTTTTATAAAATCACCCGACGGTATATCAATAGAGTTATTGCAAAAAGATGGTTCTCTTGCTCCCAAAGAGCCATGGCTAAGTATGGAAAACAGCGGGGATTGGTAATATTAGTTTGAGTGACGGCATTATTATCAAAACCTTTACCTGATCTAATAAAAAGGCACAGCTAATTAGTTAGCAGTGCCTTTTTAGTTTACCAATGATTTCTAGCAACCTTACTGACTATTGTTGTAAAGCTTCTTTTAGTGCAGCTAAACACAGAGTGACATTTTCATTTCTTGCTGCATAGCCCATCAAACCAATACGCCACGCTTTGCCTGCAAAGGCACCTAAACCCGCTCCTATTTCTAAGTTATACTCATTGAGCAGGAACTGTCTTACTTTCGCATCATCAATACCTTGCGGAATATATACTGCGTTTAGCTGTGGTAACCGCTCATCACTTGGCACAATAAAACTTAAACCTAATTGCTCTAAACCTGTGCGTAGCTTTTCATGCATCGTTTTATGTCTAGCCCAACTGTTTTCCAAGCCTTCATTTTGCAGCATTACTAAGGATTCGTGTAAGGCATACAATGAGTTTACCGGTGCAGTATGGTGATAGCTACGTTTGCCATCCCCCGACCAATAGCCCATGACAAGTGATTGGTCTAAAAACCAACTTTGCACGGCACTGCTACGATTTTGAATAATATTCGCCGCTTCATCACTAAAACTTACCGGCGATAAACCTGGTACACAAGATAAACACTTTTGGCTGCCAGAATAAACCGCATCAATTTGCCATTCATCTACGCGTAGTTCAACACCACCAAGTGACGTTACAGCATCAACTATAGTTAAACAGTTATGCTGTTTAGCAATACTACATAAGGTCTTAGCGTCGGATAACGCCCCGGTTGATGTTTCAGCATGAACAAAGGCAACAAAATTAGCTTCAGGGTTTGCGTTAAGTGCCTGTTCAAGTGAATCTGGCTCAACAGCTCTGCCCCACTCACCTTCAACAACAACGAGGTTAGCCCCAATACGGTTAACATTTTCAATCATGCGCATACCAAACACGCCATTAACACAAACCACTACCGTATCATCAGGTGTGATCAGGTTAACAAAACATGCTTCCATACCAGCAGAGCCAGGTGCTGAGACCGCCATGGTGTACTTGTTTTTTGTTTGAAAAGCATATTGTAAAAGTGTCTTCACCTCGTCCATCATGGTGATAAATGTTGGGTCAAGGTGCCCTACCGTTGGCCTAGCTAGTGCAGATAAAACACGAGGGCTAACATCTGATGGACCAGGGCCCATTAAAGTACGTTGTGGTGGGAAAAAAGATTGAATTGTCATGTGAGCCTCTCAAGGATGTATTCTTTATAGCTGTTATTTATAGCAACAGCCATCATTTCTGTAGCATTATCATGCTTTAAAAAATGTAATAAGTAGAATTAATTACTATTATCTCAGCTATTCATTTGAAAAATAGCAAATAAATATTCTATTCTGTCTATATATATTTACATACGCTTTAGTCGATTTTTGGCAAGTTAACACCATGCTGTTATGATACAAGCCATTATTTTTTACCTTAAAGCACTCATGGCCCTTAAAGCAACTATATACAAAGCCAATATCGAACTTGCCGATATGGATCGTAATTACTACGACAGCTTACAACTCACCATTGCACAGCACCCTTCAGAAACCCCACAACGATTGATGGTACGCTTAATTGCTTACATTCTTAATGCACACGAAGACTTACAATTTGGTAAAGGGGTAAGTGACGAAGATGAAGCCGCTATTTGGCAAATAAATTACAGCGATGAAATTAGCCTATGGATTGAGCTTGGCCAACTAGAAGAAAAACGCCTTAAAAAAGCCTGCAACCAAGCAAAAGCGGTAAAGCTATATTGCTACGCAAGCAGTGCTAATACCTGGTGGTCACAGGTAGAAAATAACTTAAACAAGTTTGAACGCTTAACTGTAGAGCAGTTTGAACCAAGTACCTGCGATGCCTTAGTAAAACTGCTCAGCCGGAATATGGAATTTCAATGCAGTATTCAAGACGGTCAATTATGGTTAACTTCTGGTGAAGAAACCTTATTGATTGAAACCATAAAATTCAAGTAAGAGACCCACAATTCATGATAAAAGCTATTCAAAATAGACGTTTAAAGCCCGTAGCCCTAGCAACATCGCTCACCCTACTTTCGCTCGCCAGTTTATCCTTAACAGGCTGTAGCAATATGGATTTAACGCTTGATGAGAAAACGACTAAAGATAACCCAGTTATCTCTGTAGATAACACCATAACTTTAGCGCAAGTAACTAAAGATGTTACTTATTTAGCTAGTGATGAACTTAAAGGCCGTGATAACTTCACTAACGATATTCGCCAAGCAGCAAGCTTTATTTCAAAGCGTTTTAAAGAAATTGGCTTAACACATAGCGAAGGTTTAACAACGTTTAAGCAGCACTATGTTGTACAAAGAATCAAACCAGCTTTACTTACCGTCGAGCTTAATGGTCAAACTATTGCTAGTGAATCATTGGCAATGGCCACAACCCTCACTGACTTTACATGGACTAACAAGGATACAAAAAGTGAAACGTCTGTTAACACCGTAGTTATTGGTGAAGAAGACAATATGCGTAAAGCCTTACGTAAACTCAATAACCAAGGCGGCCAGCACTTAGTTTTACTGCATCCAACGCATGAAGAGAGCTTCAAACGCTATCAAAGTTATTTTGCTCGAGGTTTAACTAAACTTGCTGCAGACAGTGCTAGCGCCAAAGGCGGCGTTATTGTTATTGCCTTAACCGATACTAGCCAGGTAAAAAGCTTTGCCGTTAAAGGTAATGCCGAAGTTACTGAAACTACATTGAGTAATGTTGTAGGTATTTTACCCGGCAAAAGTAAAACCAACGAAATCGTACTTTATTCAGCTCATTATGATCACTTAGGTGTTAAGACAGCTATCGATGGTCAGCCACAGCAAAAAACCGAAATTTTTAACGGCGCTGATGACGATGCATCGGGTGTGTCAGCAATAATCAATTTAGCCAACCACTTTGCTAAAACAGGTGATAACGAAAGAACTTTAATGTTTGCAGCGTTTAGCGCCGAAGAAATTGGTGGCTTTGGCTCTCGTCACTTTTCAACACACGTAGACCCAGAGCAAATTACCGCTATGATCAACATTGAAATGATTGGTAAGCCGGCTGTATTTGGTGAGGGAACGGTTTGGATGACAGGTATGGATCGTTCAAACTTGGGTGAGCAATTAAATGAGGCATTAGCCCCTCAAAACTTAAAAGTTTATGCTGATCCCTACCCTAAACAAAACTTATTTTATCGTTCAGATAACGCCACTTTAGCGCGACTAGGTGTACCTGCACATAGCTTTAGTAGTACACAGCTTGATAAAGATCAGCACTATCATCAAATCACTGACGATATTGATAGCTTAAACTTACCCTCAATGCTGCAAGTAATTAAAATGCTAGCAACGGCCACTACACCACTGGTTGATGGTTCGATTACTCCGTCACGTATTGACCCTAATAAAGTAAAACGTAACGGTTTAATTTACTAATATAAGCTAACGAATACAAAGTGATTGTCGCTGCCTATAAAGGGCTATGCGGCAATCACTTCTAGTGGACAACGCAATTGATACTCTATCCTACTTTTCTTCTCTACCTGAAAACCATGCCTTAAATACAAACCTCGAGCAGGGTTTTTTAATAACACATTAAGGGTGATCGGTAAGCATAATTGTAATGCGCGTTTTTTAACAACGGATAGTACTTTACTGCCAATTCCTTTGCCTTGATATTTAGGCATAATTTGTAGCTGCCTAATATGCAAACTTTTATGAGTATCATTGAGTGCCACCACGCCCATTTTAACTAAACCAATGGGTTTTCTGTCAGCAAGAATAATATGGCTTTCATAAAAGTGTTCTTTAATACGAACTAAGTGTTGTTCATCACTCATACGGATACCCGCCGCCAATAAATGCTGAGTCATTGTCTTTCTTCGTAGTTCTAATAAAAAATCTATATCTTCATGTTTAACTTTTCTAAAGCCAACAGTAAATTTCATTAAATCAGTTCCATTTCCATTCGAGCTTATTGTTATGGCTAAGTTTACTTCTTTTTAAAAAGAGCACAACAACGATTGGTCTTACTTTTCTATCAATCTATCGAGCTTTGATTGAATTAAGGGCACGGTTTAAGGCACACTGGTGATATTGCAAACTATATAAGTGAAATGAGAATAGTATGACCTTTAAAAAATCCCTTTTAGTTGTTGCTGTATCAGCAGCTTTATTAAGCGCTTGCTCAACAGAAAAAACCGCCTTACAAGAAAACAAACCTGCGGTAGCCTCTTCAAATACAGCTGAAAACACAGCACAAACGGCATCAGAAAAAGCTAATGCTTTATTCGATACTATTTTCAAGCAAGGTGTTGATCGTAACCCTGTTACACAAACGTATTTAGGCATTAAAAAAGATTATGACAAATGGAATGACTTTTCAGAAGAAAACGCAGCACTAGAGCTAGCGATTGCCAAAGAGAACTTAGCACTAATTAATGCAATTGACGTAACAGAGCTTGATGCACAAACAAAAATTAGTCACAGCTTATATGCGCAAAATTTTGAAAACGAAATTGCTGATTACAAATGGCGTTTTCATAATTACCCAGTAAACCAAATGTTCGGTACGCATTCTCAAATACCAGCATTTTTAATCAACCAACATTCAATAAGTAATATTAAAGAAGCAAAAGACTACATCGCTCGTGTACATGGCGCTAAAAAGCTTTTAGAACAACTCGTTGTACAACTTAAATTACGAGAAGAAAGAGGCATTATTGCACCTAAATTCGTTTTTGCTCACGTAATCAGAGACTCAAAAAACATCCTAGTTGGCGCACCGTTTGATAATGCTGACAACAGTACCATCTTTGCCGATTTCACCCGTAAAGTAGAAGAGTTAAGCATTAGCGATGAAGAAAAAGCAGCATTAACTGCTGACGTTAAAGCTGCATTAATTGATAGCTTAAAGCCAGGTTACGAAGAGTTAGTAACTTACCTAGCAGCGCTTGAGAAAAAAGCCGATAATCGTGATGGTGCATGGAAATTTCCTAACGGTGAAGACTTTTACAACAATGCATTAAAACGCACTACCACTACAGATTTAACGTCAGAGAAAATTCATGACATTGGTTTGAGTGAAGTAGCACGCATTCACGAAGAAATGCGCGTAATCATGAAAAAAGTTAACTTTAACGGCGACTTAAATGAATTTTTCGACTTCATGCGTAATGACAAACAGTTTTACTACCCTGCTACCGCAGAAGGTAAAAAACGTTATATCGATGAAGCTGTAGCACTTATCGATGATATGGAAGGCCGCTTAGACACGTTATTTTTAACTAAGCCGAAAGCAGCACTAAAAGTTAAAGCAGTTGAAGCATTTAGAGAACAGTCTGCAGGTAAAGCCTTTTACCAACGCCCTGCTCCAGATGGCTCACGCCCAGGCATTTACTACGCAAATCTTTACGACATGGAAGCAATGCCTACCTACCAAATGGCCGCTTTAGCGTACCATGAAGGTATTCCGGGTCATCACATGCAATTAGCTATCAAACAAGAGTTAACAGGCATTCCAATGTTCCGTAAATTTGGCGGCTACACAGCTCATACCGAAGGTTGGGGATTATATTCAGAAAAAATTCCAAAAGAAATTGGTTTATACCAAGACCCTTATTCTGACTTTGGCCGCCTAGCGATGGAATTATGGCGCGCTTGTCGTCTAGTTGTTGATACTGGTATTCACACGAAGAAATGGACACGTGATCAAGGTATTGAGTACTACACTAGTAACACACCAAATGCTGTATCTGATGCAGTGAAAATGGTTGAGCGTCACGTGGTTATGCCATCTCAAGCAACAGCTTATAAAATTGGCATGAACAAAATAATTGAGCTGCGTGAACATGCTAAAGTTCAATTAGGTGATAAGTTTGATATTCGCGAATTTCATGATGTAGTACTTAAGAATGGCCCTGTGCCATTGAATGTACTAGCTGATTTAGTTGACTCTTATATAAGTGCTAAAAAAGCATAGATTAATTGCTAGTTCCTTATATTTAATAAAAAACGCGCTCTATAGCGCGTTTTTTTATAGCCGTTTATTAACTTTATAGTAAATCAGACAAAGGACTACGTACACCATTAGCCCCGTGTTCAATAACATGTGTGTAAATTTGAGTTGTTCGAACATCCGTATGGCCAAGCTGCTCTTGCACCGTTCTGATATCTGCCCCGCGCTGTAAAAGATGTGTGGCGAATGAATGGCGTAAAGTGTGACACGTCACATTCTTCTCTATTCTTGCTTTATCAGCCCCTAACTTCACTGCTTTTCTTAACGAGGTCTCATCAATGTGATGCCGCCCTATTGCATCAGACTCAGGTATTTTACTTAGACGATTTGAGGGAAATAAATAATGCCATGCAAAGCTTTTTGCTGCTGAAGGATATTTTCGGGCTAGCGCATTAGGTAAAGACACACCGCGATAATAAGCATTTCTAATATCTTGTTGATAATATAAATTAGCAGCACTAATTTGTTGACGTAGAGGGGTTATTAACTCTTTTGCTAACGTAACCCTACGATGCTTTCCTCCCTTGCTTTGCCACACCATTACAGACAAGAAATCAAAGTCTATATCCTGAACACGTAACCGCACTGTCTCCATTAGCCTTAAACCGCTACCATACATCAACTTGCACGCTAAAGCATGGCGACTTGAGATACTTTGAAATAGACGTGTTACTTCTGCCATGGTTAATACCACAGGGAGTTTAGGTTGAGCAGTACTTTTATTAAAATTCAGCGTCAAGGTTAAGGGTGATTTAATAATTTCTCGGTACATAAACACCAGCGCATTCAACGCTACAGCTTGTGTTTTTGGTGCTACATTCATCTGCACCGAAAGGAATGTTAAAAATAACTCTACTTCTTTGTCATGGCACTGACTGGGATGTAACTTACCATTAAAGTTGATAAATGCTTTTACCCAATAAAGATATGTTTCAATGGTTCTTTTGGCATAACGTTTAGTCAACATTTGTTCACCTATGAAAGTCAAAAATACAGAACTCATTTAATCCTCCTTAAATAATTAACATACTGTATATAAATACAGTGTAGCGACGTTTTTATCTTTTTGCCTGAAACAAGGAAAAATTCCCCCTTCCACTCATCAACCAATTAAAGCCTCCGCAATTAAGCTGTTGAATTTAAATAAAAGTAAGCGTATCGTGTTCTTTTTAAAAATTATGAAAGAAGGATTTATTCCGTGTTTAAACAAGGAATAATTCCTTCTAATAAACTGTTATAAGTACGTATGAGTCCTGAGCAATATAAGCAGTTTTGTGTGCAACCAAACGTATTTCGTTTGATAGAGTTAACTGAAACAATTAGTGTCTTGCGTGATGCAAAAGTACCTAATATT
>Ga0105356_10002125_pt1 | contig 19758 bp, 13 predicted proteins | sample GOMGulsemesocosm_3_FD_83502 | JGI IMG/M metagenome (GOLD analysis project Ga0105356, IMG submission 83502) | Methane-oxidizing microbial communities from mesocosms in the Gulf of Mexico - GOM9D Gulf of Mexico | ecosystem: Environmental > Aquatic > Marine > Cold seeps | place: Gulf of Mexico... | reverse complement strand
CTATTCATCAGTACTCAAGCTGGTAAAATTTTTAATTACGATCTCAAATCAAAGCAGCTTACCGAATTGGTGGGCGATTTTACCGACTTTCCAGGATATGTAATTTTAAGTACTGATAAGAATAATAGACTATGGGTGGGCACTGAAACCTATGGACTTTTTGTTTATGATATCTCAAGTAAACATTTTATTCAAGACTCTTTTTTTAAAAAGAATAAGTATAATATCAATAAAGAAATGTTTGTCACCTTGTTTTGTGACAACGAAGGCTACATATGGGGAGGAACAGATGGTGGAGGCTTATACAAAATCAATACTGATAATGGCCATATTGAAGTTTACACCCATCAAGACGCTAATAATTTTTCTCTTAGCAGTAACACTATCTTAAATATTAGTGAAGACAAACATAAGAACATATGGATTTCTACTAATTATGGTAATATAAATGTACTTCCTAGTTCCGACAATAAAATTAACTATCATGAGGGTTCTGAAAACAATACACCATTAAGAATATTAAGTCTCCTCAAAAGTTCAAATGGAGACTTATGGGTAGGTACAGACGGAAGAGGGTTAACAAAAATAAATTTCAATTTAGAAGGTAACACCAACGAAACACAATATTTTAATAACATCGATTTTAATAAGGGATTCTATGTGCAGTCCATTACCGAAGATGATGCATCTAATATTTGGTTTGGCACCTATAAAAACGGACTCTGGCATTATAATAAACAACTTGATACGTTCAAAAAAATAACTATTTATAATGCCAGAAATCAAGAAGCAACCGATGTAAGAACGGTGTTTAAAGATTCAAAGGGACGCATCTGGGCAGGATCCAATATTTCAATAAATGTTTATGCCCCAGATTTAAAACTTTTGGCTTCATTTAAAAATAATCATAATGGTCTTAAAGGTTCTATTTTAGAAAGCATTATAGAAGATCATCACGGTGTAATTTGGTTAGGAATATATAATGGTGGTTTATTTCAATTTAATGAAAACAATAGTGATTTAGAACTGTCTAACTTCACCAACTATTCTTTTAAAGACAAAAATAATACCAATGAAATCCAAGCAGTGAGATCCATGTCACTAGGCGATTTGGGAGAACTATGGTTATTATATGGATCTGGTTCACTTTTAAAATTTCATACTGATACTAAGACATATGATAATCTAGAAACCATAAAATCTATCAACGGGTTACACTTTGCTTCTGTTATTAGGGAGGACAGTGATAATTTATGGATGAGTTCTTTTAATGGTCTTTATCATTTAAACCTTAAAAATTCGAAACTAAAAACGTATTATACGACGGATGGTCTTCAGGATAATATGTTTTTGTCAAGGAGTGCATTTAAAGACGAAAATGGTTTATTATACTTTGGAGGCGTAAAAGGGTTCAATTATTTTAACCCTAAAGACCTCATAAAAAAAGCCTCGTATGCCACCCTGAATATTAACAATATAGAAATCCTAAATCAATCTGCAGCCTCTATCATACCAACCCAAATAACCTCTGGTATTTTTAATGTGGATGCGTTACAATTAAAATATGGTCAGTCATCATTTTCATTTAGTTTTTCTGCAATCGATAATATTCTAAGCCCAAAATACTATTATGCATATCGACTGAAAGGATTTAATGATGACTGGGTTGCCAGTGGATCAGAACGCATTGCCACTTATACCAATATTCCTTCCAACACTTATACTTTTGAAGTGAAGGCTGGTACAAAAAAAGGCTTATGGGATATTCCTATAAAACAAATTACAATTACTATTGAACAGCCTATTTGGAATACACCAATTGCCTACATCATCTATTTATCAATTATCGGGTTAATCGCTTATGGTTTAAGACGCTGGTATCTTTTAAGAAAAAAACTGTTTTTTGAAAAGATTAGTCATAAGAAAGAAAATGAATTGCATGAATTAAAGATGAATTTCTTTGCAAAAATGTCTCATGAAATTCAAACACCTATCACCCTCATTCTTGGACCAATTGAAGATATGTTGAAACGGTCTGAAGAGAATGGAAATTTACTATTAAAGCAACGTCTAAATATTATTTCCTACAATACAAAAAGGTTGTCTAAAATTGCACGTGAACTCACTTTAGTAAGAAATAAAGAATTAGATCGATTAAGATTATCAATAACAAAAAATAATTTATACAAAGACATTGAAAATATTAGTCTATCGTTTAAAGAGCTTGCACGAAAAAAGCAAATTGATTTTGCTATAAACTGTCCTAAAAATTTATCGGAAGTTTGGTATGATAGAGAAAAAATAGAACATACAATATACAACCTTCTTTCCAATGCATTTAAGTTTACACCAAAAGAAGGTAATATTCAATTAACTGTTATTCCTATCGATTCTAAAAAGGCAATAAAATTATCGGTTATAGACTCAGGTCCAGGAATTCCAGAGGCAGAATTGAATAGTATTTTTGAATTGTTTTATCAATCCAATATGGGTAAAAAAAATAAGGGAACTGGGATTGGTTTAGCGCTTACAAAAGATTTAATCGATTTACATCGCGGCAACATTAAGGTAAGCTCAACCCCTATTGAAGGGACAAATTTTACAATTGTCCTACCTATTTCAGAAGATGCATATACTGAATCCGAAAGAATTATGACAAGTGAGTATTTGGAACCAACTAAGATTATTCAAATTAAAAACCAAACACAAACTGAAGAAAACGTAATTGACCACTCTAAAAAAACGGTTCTAATAGTTGAAGACAATTACGATTTACAGGGATTTATAAAAGAGCTTTTAAGTCATGATTATAATATACTTCTAGCTGACAATGGCGAAGAAGGATTTCATTATGCTAAAAGTAATTTTCCAGATCTTATTTTAAGTGATATAATGATGCCTATACTTAGTGGTATTGACATGTGTAAAAAACTTCAAACAGACCCTTTAACTAAACATATTCCGATAATATTACTCACGGCTAAAAACTCAACAAACTCAAAAATATCTGGACTTAAATCTGGTGCTATCGAATATATTAACAAGCCATTTAACACCAATGAACTTTTATTAAAAATTAAAAATATTATTTTATCTAAAGAGCATATTCTTTCCAAATATCGCAAAGAAATTATTAGTCACCCAGAAGTGAAGATAGAAAAATCTCAAGATGAAGTTTTTCTTGAATCCCTAGTTTCTAATATTAATTCAAGATTAGATGATGCTAATTTTAAAATGGAAGAATTAGCTGATTCGTTACATATGGGATATTCCAGTTTATATAGAAAGTGCCAATCATTAACTGGACATAGTTTAGTTGATTTTGTACGTTTACTTCGTCTTAAAAAAGCAGCTATTTTAATGACCAAATACGGATATAATATCTCTGAAACTTCCTTTATGACTGGATTTAACGATCCAAAATATTTTTCTAAATGCTTTAAAAAACAATTTAATAAAACTCCTAAAGATTTTAAAAAAGAAGCACAAGAAACCGGGCTAAATACATTCTTAAAAAAATATAATATACAAGATAGCCCGACCAATACTGTAACTTAAGGTAAGAAACAAAAAAGAGACCTTACAAATTGTAAAATCTCTTTAATTTTTAGGTAATTCAGCGTTTATTTTAAATACGCAATTACATTAGTTTCAATGCGTTCTTGAATGCTTGATACATCTGCTTTATTAAAAGTTTCTCCCGTAATATTTTCATAAAGTTCAATATAACGATCACTTACAGTAGTGATATAATCATCACTCATAAAAGGAACGGATTGTCCTTCCAAGCCTTGAAAATTATTACTAATTAACCATTGACGTACAAACTCTTTGGACAATTGTTTTTGTATTTCTCCATTATCCTGACGATCTTGATAACCTTCAGTATAAAAATAACGGGAAGAATCTGGGGTGTGGATTTCATCAATCAGAACAATTTTTCCATCTTGAGTTTTCCCAAATTCATATTTTGTATCTACTAAAATTAGGCCACGTGAAGCTGCAATTTCGGTACCTCTCTGAAATAATTTCCGAGTATAATCCTCTAATACTAAATAATCTGCCTCACTTACGATGCCTTTAGCCAAAATATCCTCTCGAGAAATATCTTCATCATGGTCTCCCATTTCAGCTTTGGTAGCAGGTGTAATTATAGGTTCTGGAAATTTATCATTCTCTTTCATTCCTTCTGGCATTGGAATGCCACAAAGCAACCTTCTTCCGGCTTTATATTCTCTAGCGGCATGACCAGACATATACCCACGAATCACCATTTCAACTTTAAATGGCTCACATAAATGACCTACTGCTACATTAGGATCAGGTGTAGCGAGTAACCAATTTGGGACAATATCCTCAGTAGCCTTCATCATTTTTGTAGCAATTTGATTTAGAATTTGCCCTTTAAATGGAATCCCTTTCGGCATAACCACATCAAATGCAGATAATCTATCCGTAGCAATCATTACCAGCTGATCGTTATTTATATTGTAAACCTCTCGTACTTTTCCTTTATACACACTTTTTTGACCAGGAAAATTAAAATTGGTATCTATTATTGTATTACTCATTTTAAGTTTATAATTTATAATTGAGATTATCCTAATTGGGCTTATTCTCTGTTTTCAATATTTTTATAGGCGGAAATAATCTTTTTAACCAGTTTATGGCGAATGACATCTTTTTCATCTAAGAAAATCATTCCTACGCCATCTACATTCTTAAGGATCAAAAGCGCTTCTTTTAACCCTGAAATTGTACGTCGAGGTAAATCTACCTGTCCTGGATCGCCAGTTAAAAGAAATTTAGCGTTTTTACCCATTCGGGTTAAAAACATTTTCATTTGAGCATGTGTTGTATTTTGTCCTTCATCCAAAATAACGAAAGCATTATCTAAAGTACGTCCACGCATAAATGCTAATGGTGCTATTTGAATAATTCCCTTTTCCATATATGTATCTAACTTTTCAGCTGGAATCATATCTCTTAAAGCATCATACAATGGCTGCATATACGGATCCAATTTTTCCTTTAAATCCCCAGGAAGAAATCCAAGATTTTCTCCGGCTTCTACCGCTGGACGTGTTAAAATTATTCGCTTTACCTCTTTACTTTTTAATGCTTTAACCGCGAGGGCAACCCCTGTATAGGTTTTTCCTGTACCTGCTGGACCAATAGCAAACACCATATCATTTTTTCGCATACTCTCAACAAGTTTGCGCTGGTTAGCTGATTGTGCTTTTATTAACTTACCCCCTACACCATGAACCAACACCTCTCCACTTTCTTTAGAAGTTGCATAATCATCACTACTTTGACTGGTTAATACGCGTTCAATAACATTTTCGTCTAATTTGTTATACTTACCAAAGTGATTCATAAGCATGGTTAATCGACGATCAAATTCTTCTAATAATTCCTGATCGCCATAGGCCTTAATTTTATTACCTCTTGCTACAATCTTTAGTTTTGGAAAGTATTTTTTTAAAAGTGTAATATTTACATTTTGTGCGCCAAAAAACTCTTTTGGGCTAATCTCTTCAAGCTCAATAATAAGTTCGTTCAAATGTGATAGGTTTTAAAGTTAAAATTTAAAATAAATCATTAGACATCCCTATTAGTTTTATTTTAAAAAGCCTCTAGGGAACCCCCTACATTTAATTAATTTTTCATTAAAATTTTAAAAATAAAAACAAAAAAATTTATGTAGGTTTGTAAAACTCAAAAGTACGTAATTTTACAGCAAAGCACTCTAAAAAATATTAACAATTTGCCAATGGCGATTATCACATTAACAACCGATTTTGGAGAGAAAGATCACTTTGCTGGGGCTATAAAAGGCGCTATTTACAGTGAACTTCCTGATGTTCGAATTGTTGATATCTCCCATTCTGTTTCTCCATTTAGTATTCCAGAAGCGGCTTATATTATTCAAAACGCCTATAGTAGTTTTCCTAAAGGAACTATCCACATTGTTGGTATAGATTCAGAAATTAATCAAGAGAATAAACATATTGTAATCAAACTCGACGATCACTATTTTGTTTGTGCTAATAACGGGATTATGAGCATGATTTGTGCAGATATTGCTCCTGAAAAAATTGTAGAGATTAATATACATGATAAGATTGAGACAAGCTTTCCTGTTCTTGATGTGTTTGTAAAAGTGGCTTGTCATATTGCTCGTGGTGGTACATTGGAAGTAATCGGTGTTCCTATTCAAAGTATTAAGCCTATAAAAAATATTATTCCCTTCGTAAATGCTGAGAAAAATCAAATTATTGGCAACGTAATTTATAGTGATAATTATGGTAATGTAGTCACCAATATTAAGCGGAAGTTTTTTGAAGATATTCAAAAAGGTAGACCATACGAAGTTTATGCTAGAAATTATAAATTCAAAACTATATTTTCAAAATATAGTGACATTGTAAACTTCGATATTGATGAAGACAAACGTAATGACGAAGGTCGTGGTTTGGTTGTTTTTAATTCTTCCAACTATATGGAAATAGCCATTTATAAAAGCAATTGTACTACTGTTGGTAGTGCCTCTACTTTAATGGGGTTAACAATGATGGATACTGTAACCGTTAACTTTTTAAAATCATAATATGTTTGTACGCATCGTTAAAATGAGTTTTGCTTCATCTAATATAGATCGCTTTACGAGTTTGTTTGATTCTAAAAAAGAATATATACGAAATTTCCCTGGTTGCCGTTTATTAGAATTATATAAAGATAAAACCAATCCTAATATATTTTTCACTTACAGTTACTGGGACACTGAAACAGATTTAGAAAACTATAGACACTCACAATTATTTAAAGATGTTTGGTCTCAAACGAAACCACTTTTTAATGATAAGCCGGAGGCTTGGAGTGTAGATAAAGTTGTAAGTTTAGATTAATAATCACGAAAATTGAACTCTAAAACATAATATGCTAGCAATTCTAAAAAAAGAGATAAATGCGTTCTTCGCTTCGCCTATTGGCTATTTGGTTATTGCTATATTTTTATTAATAAACGGTTTGTTTTTATGGCTCTTTAAAGGGGAATTTAATATTCTGGATTATGGTTTTGCTAGTTTATCCCCGTTTTTCTTACTTGCACCATGGATTTTGCTCTTCCTTATCCCAGCAGTGACCATGCGAAGTTTTTCGGATGAAACAAAACAAGGCACTTTAGAACTCCTGCTTACAAAGCCCATTTCACATCTCAATATAGTTTTAGGAAAATATTTCGGGGCAGTTTTACTTATTATTATTGCCTTAATTCCAAGTTTACTTTATGTTTATACAATATATCAATTAGGGAATCCTATTGGTAATTTTGATCTTGGAAGTACTATAGGTTCGTATTTCGGCCTCCTATTTTTAATCACTTCATATACTGCAATTGGTATTTTTGCTTCCGCATTGACCAATAATCAAATAGTAGCTTTTATCACTGCGGTTTTTATTTGCTTTTTCTTTTATTTTGGTTTTGGAGGGATTGCAGAATATACAGGGAGCACTTTTATAGAAAATTTAAGCATGAATTCTCATTTTAAAAGTATGAGTCGTGGGGTACTAGATACCAGAGATATTTTTTATTTTATGAGTGTCACCACTTTTTTCGTTTATGTTACACTAATTCGTATTGATACTAATCGAAGAATTAAAAATCCGGCCTTAGGGATCCTTCTAATGGTTGTAGGGCTTATTCTCTTTAACACCCTAACCACAAGAACTTATAAACGCCTTGATGTAACCAAGGATCAACGTTACACCTTAAATCCTGCCGCGAAGTCTGTAGTTGATTCACTGGATTCACCAATATTAATAGATGTATTTTTGGATGGTAATTTTTCTTCAGAATTTAGACGACTTCAAACAGAAACTAGACAGCTGTTGGAAGAATTTGCAGCCCACAATTCCTTAATAATTTTTAATTTTATTAATCCGCTAGAGGATGAAGGGACAAGAGACCAAAACATTCAGCAATTAGTACAACGGGGATTACAACCATTTCAAGTCAGCGTTCAGGAAAGTGGTAAAATATCTCAAGAACTCATTTTTCCTTGGGCTTTAGCAAGCTATAACGGTCAAACTGTTAAAATTCCATTGTTAAAAAACACGATTGGTGCCACAGATCAGGAGCGCGTAAGTAACTCTATTCAACATTTAGAATATACCTTTGCCAATGGCTTCAATAAATTGGTTCATCCTAAAAAACGCAAAGTGGCGGTGTTACGAGGCAACGCTCAACTTGAAAACAAATACATTGCAGATTTCGTTACTACGCTTCGTGATTATTATTTTATTGCTCCTTTTACTTTAGATAGTGTTGCCAATAATCCTCAGGAAACACTTAATAAATTACAAGACTATGATCTTATCATTTCGGCCAAACCAACAGAAACTTTTTCAGAAGAAGAAAAATTAGTACTGGATCAATATACAATGAAAGGTGGTAAAAGCTTATGGTTACTTGATAAAGTGGCTATGGACAAGGATAGTTTATACAACACTGCTGGAAAAAGTATTGCTACAGCTAGAGATTTAAATCTTACCGATTTTTTCTTTAAATATGGAATTCGTATCAATCCTGTATTAGTAAGTGACCTCTATTCAGCTCCTATCATGTTGGCTATAGGAGAAGGCAATAATGCGCAGTTTCAGCCCGTACAATGGCAATATTCACCTTTAGCTTCAAATACAGGGAATCATCCAATAATTAATAATCTTAATTTAGTGAAATTTGATTTTGCCAATCAAATAGACACTTTAAAAAATGAAGTTTCTAAAACTATCCTACTAAAAAGTTCACCACTTTCAAAACTTGTTGGCACACCTAAGACAATAAGCCTTGATTTTGTTACCCAAGAACCAGATAAATCTACATTTAATAAGGGCTATCAAAATCTAGCAGTATTATTAGAAGGCGAATTCACATCGGTCTACAACAACAGAGTAAAACCCTTTAATATTTCATCTATAAAAACAAAAAGCATTCCAACCAAAATGATTGTAATTGCTGATGGCGACGTAATAAAGAACGAACTGAGCAGGAAAGGTCCTGTTACCTTAGGTTTTGATCGTGGAACAGGACAGCAATATGGGAATAAAGAATTTTTATTAAATGCAGTAAACTACTTACTCAACGACGATGGACTTATAAACATTCGCTCCAAAGAAATTGCGATTGCCTTTCTGGATTCTGAGAAAATTGCTGCTCAAAAAAGAAAATGGCAAATTGTAAATATAGCATTACCACTGGTGTTATTAGCCATTTTTGGAATTGGATTCAACTTCTTTAGAAAGAAAAAATACGCGGTCTAGTTGTTAATAAGTTTGTTTCCAATTTTAGCTACTATAGAATATATTTGTAATAACTAATTATACGACAAGATAAATGAAATTTATAGTATCAAGTACATATTTACTAAAGCAGTTACAAGTATTAGGTGGTGTTATTAATAGCTCTAACACCCTCCCTATTTTAGATAACTTTTTATTTGAACTTAATGGATCTGAGCTTACAATTTCTGCGAGTGATTTAGAAACCACCATGTCATCTACAATTACTGTAGAAAGTGATACCGATGGCAGTGTCGCTATTCCTGCAAAGTTATTATTAGATACTTTAAAGACCTTTCCAGAGCAACCATTAACGTTTATTATTGAAGATAATAATACGATTGAGATTAGCTCTAACCATGGTAAATATGCTTTAGCATATGCTAATGGAGAAGAGTTTCCAAAGGCAGTCGCTTTAGAAAACCCGAGTTCTACAACTATTGCTGGGAATATATTAGCAACAGCTATAAGTAAAACTATTTTTGCTGCTGGAAATGATGATTTACGTCCAGTGATGAGTGGCGTGTTCTTTCAATTTTCTACAGAGAATTTAACTTTTGTAGCAACTGATGCTCATAAATTAGTAAAATATACACGTGGTGATGTATCGGCTAGTGAAACTGCCGAATTCATTATGCCTAAAAAACCATTAACACTTTTAAAAGGAATATTATCTGGCAGTGATGAGAACGTAACTATCGAATATAACGATTCCAATGCCAAGTTCACTTTTGAAAGTTCTGTCCTTATTTGTCGCTTAATTGATGGTAAATACCCAAACTATGAGGCGGTTATTCCAAAGGAAAATCCAAATAAACTAACTATTGATAGAACACAGTTTTTAAATTCTGTAAAACGTGTATCTATTTTCTCAAATAAAACAACACACCAAATACGTTTAAAAATTGCTGGTGCCGAGTTAAATATTTCTGCTGAAGATATAGACTATAGCAATAAAGCTGAAGAGCGCTTAACTTGCGATTATCAAGGGGATGATATGCAAATTGGTTTTAACTCACGTTTTTTAAGTGAAATGTTAAACAATTTAAATGCTAGCGAAGTTCAACTGGAAATGAGTTTACCTAACAGAGCCGGAATTTTAACTCCAATTGATGGACTAGATGAAGGTGAACATGTTACTATGTTAGTAATGCCTGTTATGCTAAATAATTAGTTCTAATAAACAATTAGGATTAACCTAAAGTTTATAGTTATAAAATAAAAATGTCCACAATAAATTGTGGACATTTTTATTTATGTGAAATCCAGATATTAATTCATCCTGAATTCCTTAATGGTTTTAATAATAAAAAAGCACTCAGAATATGAGTGCTTTTTGCTTATCTCTAGTACTTATAAACTAACTAACTAATAAAATTAAGAGATAATGGATATTTTGGAATTTCGCCATGACTAGCTTTAATGGCGTTAATAATTGGAAATATTACCGATATAATACCTAATACTATAAACCCAATGAGACCCAATCCTAAAAATAAAATAAGTGGAATACATATTATAAAATAAATGATAAGACTAATTTGAAAATTTATAATGTTTTTCCCGTGTTGATCCAATTCATATACACGGTCTTTATTAGTCATCCAAATAATAAGGGGCACTATTAGGCTACCAAAGCCAATAACTAAAGTTACTAATTGACTTAAATGCGCTAATACTATAAGTTGTCTGTTTTCTCTCATGATGGTGGTTGATTTTGATTGATACTTATATGACGTGTATCTAATCAAAACGTTACAAATGTTTTAAAAATAAATTTTATGGAGAAAAAAACTTAGCAATTAGATCTTGAGATTAAATACAATTCAAGTATCTAACTTCCAAATAAGCATCGCAAACCAACATTTAAGCAGTTAACTCCTTAAAAAGGATATACACAGCCATAAAAAGTACAAAGTAACCGAAACCTTTTTTGAGCTTCTTACCTTCGATAAAATTGGATAAATAGATACCTATAAAAATTCCCAAGATTGATATTGAAGTAAATACTAATAGAAAAAACCAATCAATCTCAAGATTTTCAATATCACCAATAAAACCAATAAGTGATTTCACTGCAATAATTAATAACGAAGTGGCTACTGCTTTTTTCATTGGCAGTTTTGCCAGTAATACTAACGCCGGAATAATTAAAAATCCTCCTCCAGCACCTACAATCCCAGTTACTACACCAACTACTGCCCCTTCAACTATTATTAATGGGTAATTAAAGCTTGTTTTTAGTTCTCCAACATCTGGGATTTCACGGTTTTTAATCATGGATATAGACGCTAATGCCATGATTAATGCAAAAAACAACATGATTCCAATGTCTTTAGTGACCTCAAAATTATTGATACTAAACAGGTGTTCAGGTATTGCAGGAACTAAATATTTTCTTGTTATATACACAGATATAAAGGCAGGAATTGCAAATACAATTCCTGTTTTAAAATCTACCAGACCTTTTTGAACATTTCTAACAGTACCAACTAAAGCAGAACTCCCAACTACAAATAATGAATACGCTGTTGCCGTGACCGGATTGAGATATAATAAATATACAAGAACAGGAACTGTGATAATAGAACCACCTCCACCAATAAGCCCAAGTACAATTCCTATGACTAGCGCTCCAATGTATCCTAAAATTTGAGTTATATCCATTCCTAATTTTAAAAGCACAAAACTACAGTTTCAGATAGTGTAGCTAAGTAACAATTGTTACACCAATTTATAGTGCAATAACTTTTATCTTATTTCTATATAATTTAATCTTATTTTCGTTTTCAAGCTTTTTCAACAATCGTGAAACTACTACCCTAGATGTATGCAAATCCTGAGCAATATCTTTATGTTTTACATGCAACTCATCATCATGTGATACCATCGCCTTATCACGCAAATACTTTAATAATCGTTCATCCATTTTTAAAAAGGCGATGGTATCAATAGCCTCTAGCATTTCCATCATCCGTGAATGGTAGCTTTGCAAAATAAATTCCTGCCAGCTCTTATATTTTTGCATCCATTCGGTCATTTTCTGTACTGGAATCATAATGAGTTGTACGTCTGTTTCTGCAACCCCTCTAATTTCACTTTTAGTATTACCAACACAACAGGATAAGGTCATGGTACAGGTATCGCCACGTTCAATAAAATAAAGTGCCAATTCTTCGCCCTCATTATCTTCTCTCAAAATTTTAATTGCACCATTCATTAAAAGTGGCATCGATTTTATATAATCACCAATTTCAATTAAAACATCACCTTCTTTAACATCCTTATATACCCCAATTTCATGAATCTCCTGAAGGAGTTCATCTTCAAAAAGGTAACCGTAATTTTGGATTAATTCTTCCATCATATATTAACATTTAAGGCATTATATAAAATTTCTATAGGATGTAAGGCTTCACGTTTGGTTCCATCTTTTATTTGATGCCTACAACTTGTTCCCGGAGCAGCAATAATAGTATTTTTATCTGATTTTTCTATACTTGGAAACAAAACCATAGCTCCAATATCCATACTCAATCCATAATGTTCTTTTTCATAACCAAAAGAGCCCGCCATACCACAACATCCCGAAGGGATTATTTCTAGCTGATAATTTGTTGGTAAACTCAATATCTTTTCGCTATAATCAACTGAAGACAACGCCTTTTGGTGACAATGTCCATGTAATTTAATTTGCCTTGATTCTTTTGTAAACATGTCCGCATCAATAGCTCCTTTATCTATTTCATTAGCAATAAATTCATCTATTAGAAACACATTCTTACTTAATCTTTCTGCTGTTTCCTTTTGATCTTTTGACACCAACTTAGAATATTCATCTCTAAAACCTAAAATAGTAGAAGGTTCAATTCCTATTAATGGCACTTCATTAGAAATTAAGTCTTTAAAGATCGAAACATTTTTTTCTGCAATCTCTTTCGCTTGTTTTAAAAATCCCTTAGAAATATATGCACGCCCACTTTCTGGATGTTTTACCATCAGAACTTGATAGCCCAAAGCGCCTAATAAATCTAGAGCTTTTACTCCTAGGTCAACATCATAATAATTGGTGTATTCATCACAAAAGAGATACACTTTCTTAGATATTGCTTTAACTGTTTTCAATTTATACCGTTGTCTTAATGTTTTTGAATGTATTATTGGTAAACTACGTTCTTTTGCGACACCCAATATTCCCTTAAACCAGGATTGTTTTATCAATATGTTATGTATGCCAGAGAATTTACTAGCAAACCCATTAAATCTACTGTTGTTTGCAATTATTTTTGTTCGTAATGAAATGGGGTTACTTTTGTGATATTGATATAAAAACTCTGCCTTTAATGTTGCCATATCAATATTTGAAGGGCATTCAGATTTGCATCCTTTACATGACAAACATAAATCCAAAGCTGTTTTAATTTCAGGATGGTCAAACGGGTTATTTTTTGTGTTTTGAGTTAAAAATTCCCGTAATATATTGGCTCTCCCACGTGTAGTGTCTTTTTCATTACGTGTAGCTCTATAGCTTGGACACATGGTGCCTCCTGAAAAATTCAACTTTCTACAGTCACCAGATCCGTTACATTTTTCCACAGTCGATAATAGACCTCCTGTGTCTTCAAAATTAAATAAAGTATCTAATTTTGGCGATTCAACATCAGGTTCATATCGAAGCATTTCATCCATTGCTGGCGCATCAACGATTTTACCAGGATTAAAAATAGTATTGGTATCCCAAACCGCCTTTATTCGTTTAAGAAGTTCATAATTCTTTTCACCTAAGACTAAAGGGATAAATTCGGCGCGTACACGTCCATCACCATGCTCACCGCTTAATGATCCTTTATATTTCTTTACCAGTTTAGCTGACGCTTCGCTGATGTCTCTAAAAGCCCTTACTTCATCTGATTTCTTTAAATCTAATATGGGACGAAGGTGTAGTTCTCCTGCTCCTGCATGGGCATAATACACCGCTTCTTGATTGTAGCCATGCATCATCTCAGTAAACGCTTCAATATACTCTGGTAAATCTTCAACATCAACTGCTGTGTCTTCAATACAGGCAACTGCCTTTTTATCTCCCGGAATATTAGACAATAAACCCAAGCCTGCTTTTCGTAAATCCCAAACCTTAGAGGTATTCTCACCAGTAACTATTGGAAACGCATATCCGAGTTCATTAACTTCTAATTCTTTAATAAGTGTGGATGCTAAATTTTCGGCTTCCAAAATTGAATCTCCTCTTAATTCTATCATTAAGATAGCCTTGGGATCTCCTTCTATAAAAAATCTATTTTTTTGCTGCGCTATATTATCTTTTGTACAGTCCAAAATAATCTTATCCATCAATTCACAGGCTGTCGGACTGTGTTTCATTGCTAATACCGTAGCTTTTAGGCTATCTCCAATACTATTAAAATGGGCGGCAATAACAAGATCTTTAGGTTTTGGCAGTGGCACAATATTTAGTTTAATCTCTGTAGTAAATGCTAATGTTCCTTCTGACCCAGCAAGCATCTTACAAAAATTGAATGGTGAACCTGTATCTGAAAACACGTCTGCTTCTAATAGTGCATCTACAGCATATCCAGTGTTTCTCCGTTTAATTGATGCTTTAGGAAACTCTTTAAGAATTTCATTTACAATATCGACATCAGATAATTCTTTATGAATAGTTTGATATAATCTTGACTCTAAAGTATTCCCCTCCAGCTTTTCTAAAAATTCAGATTTTGACAAGTCATTAAATACAACCTCACTCCCATCACTCAAAATAGTCTTTAGTTCCAAAACATGATCTCTGGTAGCTCCATACACAATTGAAGTAGATCCACAAGAATTATTACCAACCATTCCTCCCATCATACAGCGGTTAGCCGTAGAGGTATTAGGTCCAAAAAACAACCCATACGATTTTAAAAAAACATTTAATTCATCACGAATTACGCCTGGTTGAACACGAACCCAATTCTCATTAGTATTAATTTCTAAAACTTGATTCATATATTTAGAAATATCTACAACAATCCCTGCTCCAACACATTGCCCTGCTAGGGACGTTCCTGCCGCTCGTGGGATTAATGATAATCGTTGCTGGATGGCAAAATTTACTAGCTTTTGAATATCCTCGGAATGTTTTGGAAAAGCCACTGCTACTGGGAGCTCTCTATATACAGATGCATCTGTTGCATATAGGCTCTTGATCATTTGGTCATGATGAAATTCACCATCTAACTGCAATGCAAAATCTTGAAATGCTGTATTCAATTTTCTCTAAAAAAAGGGTTAAATATTTTTAATAAATATAATCGAATAATTACCTTTTTTCGAATTAAAATGAAAATATTACTAGATAATAATTAACGTTGAAAGACCCATTGGAATAATTTTTGTTAAGAGATATATAAATAAGTGTAAAGTATAGTTAATGTCTGTACTTAAGCTTAAAAATTAAAAACCATTTATATATCTTTAACCCCGAGCTCAGGCTTAATTATAGACTATGAAAATAATAACACTTAACATATTTTTTGTTTTATGTCTTGGAAGCGTTGGGTTAGCTCAAGTTAACGATTCTCAAAAGAGTATAGCTATTAAGGCTATTGATAGCAATGCGTTTACCCCTAAAAACATTGCTATTAAATTACCTCCAATAAAAGGTCTTACCAATAAAAACATTAGACCTAGCCTTAATATTATGACACTGTCTGATATTAACAAAAAACCAAAAGGGGTTGATATTACTGCCAAAAGCACGCTTATACAACCATCTTGGGATATTAAACAAAAGTTTAGTGAAGATCGAAAAGATGTTGCTAAATTTGCTAAAGATTTTTATTTAGGTGATTTAAAAACAACTTCCAAAACTGTTGTCATCAAATGTAGAGATCATGAATATGTAGATGGCGACCGCATTAAATTAATGCTAAACAATGTTGTAATTCACCCAAACATTACACTTTATGGTGATTTCTATACCATAGACATTGACTTAAAAGAAGGTTTTAACACTATTAATTTTATAGCCTTAAACGAAGGCCTTTCAAGTCCAAACACTGCTCAATTAAAAGTTTATGATGCAGACGGCAATTTACTTGCTTCAAACAGATGGCTGATTAGAACAGGTTTTAAAGCGAGCTTGATAATAGTTAAGGAATAATTTATAGTTAAGTACAACTTTCTTTGAAAGCCTATTTTAATCAGAGCAACATAAGTTGTTTTATTTCAAGGATTTATATAGCTAATTTCAAACCAACCACCTTCCATGATCATATCATCGGTAATTCATTCAATCATCAATGCGTTCTCGATACAATATCTGCGAGATAAATCTCTTGACATCACTCGAACTGATAGACCGTTGTATTATTATTACATCGCGTGTCATCCCTTAGTGTAATATATCGCAATGTAAACGACGCATGTGACATAGGTAACTGAGCATGTTGTGACGGATAGTAATAATAGCCTTAACAACTGACGGTTAGCTACTTAAAAAAACACACCTACCAACCAACGTTATAAATGCTTAAGTTTTTCACTCGGTGATATCCTATCCCTTCGTTATTTAGCCATCAGTTCCTTATCAATTCTGTCAATAAGATTGTTTGTAATTGAAATCATGTCATTGTATTTTTGAATTAAGGACTTATTATTAAAAATAGAAAGTGCGCATCCATTCTTAAATTTTTGACTATCTAATAACTCCTGAAAGGTATTGCTATTATAATCACTAGGAAACCAAAGAAGGAATGTCTAAGTATGATAATTAAAGTAATCCAGATCTGTTACGGGAGTATCTTCAAAAAAATCAAGTAAAATATTAGCTGAGTTTATATGATTCTCTCTTGATTTGATAAAATTTTCAAGTTCTAATAAGTTTAAGGATAAGTCTGCCTTAATTCCTTGTAAATAATTAAGTTCCTTACCCTTGATTTTACCCAATTCATTCGTGTTATTTATTGAAAGCGCAATCAAAATCCCTATTACAACGAGCACAATTTCTCCAATGGCGTACAACAGGTATTTACTGAATTTGTTTTCAGTCAGTAATTGTTGTCTAATTTTTCTAAAGAATTTTATCATGGATTATAGGTTGGTTATAATAAGGGGTTACGTCTAGGTAGGCACGTGTTTCTCTACTATTTTAATATCTACAAAGTATCCTATTTGCTATTACATTCAATTAACAGCTAATAAACATATGTTATATCGTTATTAACCAAGCTATTTAACAAAACTGACTTTAGAAATCTTTCCATTTGACACTTCATAAATGGCTACGGCATTTATAAATCCCTTATTAAATCGCACTTTTTCTTTGTCGATCACTTTGTTATTAATAACTATGCGCTTTTCTATTTCACAGTATAGATTGGTGACACTTTCAAACATATTTGTATAACCAGCCCTCATTGCATCATGACCCTCCATAATCAACTGTCCTTGCTCATTATATATTTTCACATTGGTCGCATATGTGTCTAAAAAGGCCTCAATATTTCTTGCATTATAGGCATTAACCTGTCTTTGAACTACTTGCTCTGGAGATTCATTCAAAATGGAATCTTGATTTAGCAATTCTCCAGATTTAATCACCAATGATATTGCATTCACATTTCTAATGTCTTCTAAGGGATTTTTATTAAGCAAAAGTAAATCTGCCTGTTTACCTACTTTGATAGATCCTGTTTTATCTTCAATTCCAAATCCTATTGCAGGATTGATAGTGCTATACGCAATGACATCCCAGTTACTTAAACCCGCTTTTTTCATCGCAAGGATTTCTGTTAAGTAGGAAGAAGCATGCATCGTCCCAATATTACCAGCATCAGTCCCAGTAGATATATTCACATCTGCTTTAGATAAATTGGAGAGGTTGATCCTCATAATTGAATCCTTAGTTGTTAAAAATAGGGGGCGATCCATTCCATACATCGCTTTTAATTGCGAAGGCATTTGACTATCATCAAATTTATTAGGGTCTAGCAGTGAACTGTAAGCGGATGGATTTGCCCACCTTAGATCCTTCATTTGGTGATCAATTTTACCAGTAAACGATTTGAAGTATCCATCCATTACAGTAAGTGTTGGAATGTACGTCACTTTCTTTTCTATCAGTTCTTTAATGAATGACTTAGGAATAACATAATCATCAATACTGTGTACTAGAATATTGGCACCAGCTTGTACCGCCAATTTAGCAGTTGCTAGTTGTGTTGAATGAATTGCTAATTTCAAATCATTTTGCCTGCAAAGTTGACCTAAATACTCGATCAGCGGAAAGGTCTTTTCTGCTGGACTTTCTTCATTAACGATATACCACACCTTAATAAAGTCTGGACGAAAGGTCTTTTGTTTGTTAAATAGTTCTAAAACTTCCTCCCTTGTAGTGACCTTGATTATTGGTGGGTCACCTTTATCCATTTGAGGACGATCTACCATTGAAAATAGCGGTCCTGTAACCAGCACATTAGGGGCCATCGTATTTTGAGCGATTGAGTCCCTTACTTTAAAGTTCCATAGTGGACCTCCCACATCGATTACTGTCGTAATTCCATTACTTAAATAGCGCTGAAAATAGTCACTGACATTGTCCTTTGCAAACTGAATTTCATTTTCATAGGGAATTACATTTCTCAAGTCGATGACATCTGGTCTTGTATAGAGCCCCCCAGATTGAAAAAAGTGGATGTGCGAATCGATCATACCAGGCATTAGATATTTACCTTTACCATCAATAACACTGTCAGCGGACGAAACTTGGAACCTCCTAAATTGATCAATACGGCTAACCTTTCCATCCGTAATAGCTACGGAAATATCTCGAATTATTTTTTTATTCTCTACATCGAGAACATTAACGTCCTTGATTATTGTTGTTTGACCAAACAATTGAAATGGTAATGCACACAGGAGTAAGAAGTAAATTTTCATATGGTTTATTTATTTTTTACTAAACAACGTAGGTATAAAGTTGCCATTAACTATACACCTCTAATATAAATCATTTATTTTTAATACTTTACGTGTCTAATTTTAAATTAACTTCATAACATGATCTTATAATCGGTAATTCACTCAATCATCAATGTGTTCTCGATACAATATCTGCGAGATAAATCTCTTGACACCACTCTAACTGACAAGCCGTTTACTTATCAACACATAGAGTGAATTTTGTTTTGCAATAGTGACTTCTCTGTACCCTAAAGGCTAAGGCAAAAACTCTGGAACTCCACGTTTAAATTCTGGGAGTTCATTCAAAAACAACTCCTGATAAACCACCCTAAAAAAAATTTGTTCTTTATTGGCAATAGTTGTTATTCTAGTTCCTAATTAATTCCGTAAGCTTTTGTTGTGAATCTTTATAACCTAATTCAATTGCTTTTTGATAACTTTTTATTGCGTCCT
>Ga0105356_10002124_pt1 | contig 19776 bp, 20 predicted proteins | sample GOMGulsemesocosm_3_FD_83502 | JGI IMG/M metagenome (GOLD analysis project Ga0105356, IMG submission 83502) | Methane-oxidizing microbial communities from mesocosms in the Gulf of Mexico - GOM9D Gulf of Mexico | ecosystem: Environmental > Aquatic > Marine > Cold seeps | place: Gulf of Mexico... | reverse complement strand
TTATAAAAAAATATCACCAATGGATTTTTCACATTCAAATATTATAAGTGTGTTTGATACCAATGGTGTAATGGTACATCAACAAGAAGGATTAGGTGTAGATAACAAAGAAACCGTAAAAACTATACTCGAATTAGCCGATAAAAATTAAGAATTATTTCGAGTAAAATATAAGAATTATGACAACAATAGAAGATAAAACAGTAGCAGAAGTAGTTGCAGAAAATATAAAAACAGCTCACATATTTAAAAAATATGGCATTGATTTTTGCTGTGGTGGCGGAATTAGTATAGATAAGGCCTGCGAAAAAAAGGATGTAGATTTTGACCAATTAAAAACAGAACTTTTATCGGTGGATGATGCTCCTAGAGCATATAATTATAATGCATGGGAATTAGATTTTTTAATTGACCATATTATAAATGTACACCACACTTATGTTGAAGAAGCTATTCCTTTAATTTTGCAATATTCAAATAGAGTGGCAGAAGTACATGGTCATCATTATACTGAAGTATTAGAAATTAATACCCTTTTTACTGAGGTTGCTAATGAATTGGCATCTCACATGAAAAAGGAAGAAATTATATTGTTCCCATATATTAAAAAACTAATACTGCTTAAAAAGGAAAATACTGCAATAACACCACCACCATTTGGAACCGTTAATAATCCAATACAAATGATGGAATCTGAACATGAATCTGCTGGTGACATTTTTAAAGAAATTGCTAAATTGACAAATAATTATACACCACCTGAAGGCGCTTGTAATACCTTTAGAGCCTTATATGCTAAATTAGATGAGTTTGAACAAGATTTACATCAACATATTCATTTAGAAAATAATATATTACACCCTAAGGCTATTCAATTAGAAAATACATTTAACTAATATTAAAATATAAAAACACATAAGATGAAAAAGTTAGTGAGTTTGTTATTTTTATCGATTACATGTTTTGTTTCGGCCCAAGAACTGGATGTTACGGCTGAATTTAGACCGAGATTTGAATATCGTCATGGTTTTAAAACATTATCTCCAGAAGGAGCTGATGCTGCAACTTTTGTATCACAGCGTTCTAGAATTAATTTTAAATATGGTAGCGAAAAACTAAATACCTTTATTTCTTTTCAAAGTGTACGGGTATGGGGAGATGAAGCTACGCTTTCAACGAATGATGCTAATGCAGTATCTATTCATGAAGCCTGGGCTCAGGCATTTCTAAGTCCAAAGTTCTCATTGAAAATAGGTAGACAAGAGATTATTTATGATGATCAACGTATTTTTGGTAGTGTAAATTGGGTGCAACAAGCAAGACGACATGATGCCTTGGTTGCTATTTATACCCCTAATGATAAAAGTCGATTGGATTTTGGTTTAGCTATAAACGAAAATTCAGAGTCCTTATTTTCTCAGGACTATTTGGCAAATAACAATAAAGCTTTTCAATATTTATGGTATCACACCAATTTTGATAATGCATCATTGAGTCTTTTAATGTTAAATAACGGACTTGCTTTTGATGATAATGGCGAGCAAGAGGTTGACTATAATCAAACTATTGGTTCACGCTTTACTTATGGAAAAAGTAAATTTAAAGCAGATGCGTCATTATATTTCCAAACAGGAAAAATTGCAAAGGTAGATTTAAGCGCATATAATGCTGCGGCCAATATTAGTTATAAACTAAGTGGGACTTTAAATGTAGGCATTGGGGCGGAGTACCTGTCTGGAACAGATATGAATGCGACCGATGGTAAATTAAAATCTTTTAACCCATGGTTTGGAACCAATCATAAGTTTAATGGATGGATGGATTATTTCTATGTGGGTAATCATGGAAAATCAGTTGGACTTGTTGACTTTAGTGCAAATTTGAAATATAGCAAAGATAAATTTTCATTCGCCATAATGCCACATTTATTTTCTGCAGCAGCAACTGTTGTTAATGGCTCTGGCGTAGAAATGAGTGATAGTTTGGGAACTGAGATTGATTTAACTTTCGGATATAAAGTAGCGAGTAATATAAGCTTCCAAGTAGGGTATTCACAAATGTTTGCGACTGAAACGATGGAGGTCTTAAAAGGAGGAGATCGTAACGCCACTAATAATTGGGGTTGGGCAATGTTTGTATTTAAACCGAAATTATTTTCTTATAAAAAAGAATAGATTTAAGATTGATTTTAATATTTTGAAAAGGAGCTATCAAATATTTGATAGCTCCTTTTTATATATGAATTAATTTATTCTTAAATGATCAATTTATGCTTCTGAGTCAATCAATATCTCTAAAATTTTTATAGCGGCATCACTAATTTTAGTTCCTGGTCCAAATACAGCAACAGCTCCAGAATCAAATAAAAACTGGTAATCTTGTTTGGGGATTACGCCTCCAACAACAACCATAATATCTTCACGATCGTATTTTTTAAGTTCTTCAATAACTTGAGGAACTAAGGTTTTATGTCCTGCCGCAAGTGATGACACCCCTAAAATATGAACGTCATTTTCTACAGCTTGTTTCGCAGCTTCTTGAGGTGTTTGGAATAAAGGCCCGATATCAACATCAAATCCAACATCTGCATAACCAGTGGCAACTACCTTGGCACCGCGATCATGACCATCTTGCCCCATTTTGGCAATCATAATTCGTGGTCTTCGACCATCTTGATTTGCAAATTGATCGGCTAGTTTTTTAGCTTTATTGAATGAGCCGTCATCTTTTATTTCTTTGCTATACACGCCTGAAAATGATTTTATTTGTGCTTTATATCTCCCAAAAGTAACCTCAAGAGCATCACTAATTTCCCCTAAAGTAGCTCGCTCACGAGCTGCTTCAATGGCTAAAGCTAGTAAATTTTCGTTTCCTGTACGAGCAGCTTCGGTTAATTTTAATAGTAATGCCGTTACCTTAGTTGAATCTCGCTCTGCTTTTATGCGATTTAATCGTTCAATTTGGGCTTTGCGTACGGTTTGATTATCTACTTCTAGAATATGTAATGGATCCTCTTCATCAAGTCTATATTTATTAACACCAACAATAATATCTTGCCCAGAATCTATACGCGCTTGTTTACGAGCTGCAGCTTCCTCAATACGAATTTTCGGAATTCCTGCTTCAATCGCTTTTGTCATTCCTCCTAGTTCTTCTACTTCTTCTATAAGTTTCCAAGCTCTTTGAACAATATCATGGGTAAGTTTTTCAACATAAAAACTTCCTGCCCAAGGATCTACTGTTTTAGTAATTCCCGTTTCTTCTTGGAGGTAAATTTGAGTATTTCTTGCTATTCTTGCTGAAAAATCTGTGGGTAAGGCTATGGCCTCATCCAATGCATTGGTATGTAAACTTTGGGTACCACCAAAAGCAGCTGCTGTGGCCTCAATACATGTTCTTGATACATTATTAAATGGATCTTGCTCTGTTAAACTCCATCCACTAGTTTGACAATGGGTGCGTAATGCGAGAGATTTTTGATTTTTAGGATTAAATTGTTTAAGTAGTTTTGCCCAGAGCATACGAGCTGCTCTCAATTTAGCAATCTCCATAAAGTGGTTCATACCAATAGCCCAAAAGAAAGATAAGCGTGGTGCGAAAGTATCAATTTCCATACCTGCGTCAAGCCCTTTTCTAATATATTCTAACCCATCTGCCAAAGTGTAGGCCAGTTCTATATCACAGGTAGCTCCAGCCTCCTGCATATGATATCCTGAAATACTAATACTGTTAAATTTAGGCATGTTTTTACTGCTAAAATCAAAAATATCTGAAATAATTTTCATCGATGGTGTAGGAGGGTAGATGTATGTATTCCTTACCATAAACTCCTTTAATATATCATTTTGTATTGTACCAGCTAATTGGTCTAATTTGACACCTTGTTCCTGGGCGGCCACAATATAAAAAGCCATAATGGGTAAAACGGCGCCGTTCATGGTCATTGAAACTGACATCTTATCGAGAGGAATTTGATCGAAAAGAATTTTCATGTCTTCGACGGAGTCAATTGCTACACCGGCTTTACCAACATCTCCTACCACACGTTCATGATCACTATCATAGCCACGATGTGTTGCTAAATCGAAAGCGACCGATAAGCCCTTTTGACCAGCTTCTAAATTACGTCTATAAAATGCATTACTTTCTTCGGCAGTAGAAAACCCTGCATATTGACGGATAGTCCAAGGCCTACGTACATACATGGTGCTATATGGGCCACGAAGATTTGGTGCTATTCCAGCAACAAAGTTGAGGTGTTCAATATCTTTCAGATCTGCTTTAGAATACGTTGATTTTACCTCAATATTTTCTGCGGTTAAAAAAGGGTCTTGTCCAGTTGAATGTTGGTTTTCGACTTCTTGGAATAGCGTGATATGTTGAAGGTCTTTTCTAGGCATTCTTAAAGCATCATTTTATCAATAAATGGATCAAAATCGGTTTTAATTCTTGTGATTAATTGTACAAACACAGTTTTATCATTTGAAGAAATAATGTATGTAGAATTAAAAACATCATTTTTCAAATGTTTACCGCTGACTTTATAAATGGTTTTAAATAATTGTTGATTGGGGTTACCACCATATTTGGCTGTAATTTTGGAAAAGATTGCATCACTCTTTTTTGAGACTTTTTCATTATTAGCACGGATGAGGTCTAATAATTGACTTGTTTTATCTTTATTAAATGGATAATAGGGGATGGTATTAATAGAATAGGTAGATCCAGTGTTTTTATCATAAAAGATATATAGTGCCCCTTCCATTTTACCTAATATATTTAGGCGTTCAGTTTCAAATTTATTTTTGTTTTTAGTCTTCAATGAATCTAGAAGTTTTTGATATTTTGATAATGAATATCTTTCAAAATCCATAGGTAAATAAACTTTGGAGCCATGGTCTTCTAATAAATGATATTTACCAGATATTTTTTCATTATCAAGCCAATTGTTTTCTTCCTTTGTTGAATTTAGGCAAGAAAACATGATGGTTGATACAACCATTAAACAGAAGTATAATTTTAATTTATGTAACATTTTATTTATTCTACTTTTTTGGAGCTAGATTAATTATTTACTCTCTTTTTTTTTAATGATTTGAGATCGAGGCGCTTTGAATTAATGGTGTCTATATCATAAATTAGTCCGTTTTTATAAGGTTCTTCTTCATAATCTGGTAAACTCATATGAATTAATTTTGTGTAAAACATGTCTAAAGCAACATATGTAGCCAGAGCTCTATCATCCTTTGCCATGGTGAGTTTTTTTGAAAACAAAGTAGGAGCTAAAACAACCGCGCTTATTGTTTTGGATGGTATCATTGCATTTAGTGTCGTTTTAACTTGTTCATCTTTAATATTTTCAAGAATACAGTTCACTAGTTCATGATCATAATTTAGTCTTGTTTTACTTCCATTAATTGTGTATAAGTTCTTTTCGTTTTTTAAAACAGTAACAATTTCTTTCAAATGATCGCTAAAAAATTCAACTGCAGGTGGTCTATTGTCTACAAGTAATTCTAAATAGTTATAATAACCTTCAGCTGTAGAATTTCCAAGAAAAGTATAGTGTTCTGAAATATAGTTTTCAAATTCATAGACTGCTTCTTTGATCAATTCCATGTCTCCTGACGAGCATTCTACTAATTCCTCTTTATCAGAATATTTATAATCTAATTTTTGTTGTTTGCAGCTACTAAATTGAAGTGTAATTATTGCGAGTAAAATAATGTTTTTTTTCATCTATTCATTTTTTAAACGTTCTTGTTCCATAGTTTCAGCAAGCCGTTTTTGTATTATTGGTTCTATTAATGTTTTTCTTGTGTTGGTTTTTGCAAAGGGATATAACTCTAAGTTATGAGACATTTTATCATTAAGGTTTGGATGTTTATTTGTTCCTAATAATACTGATTTTCCAGATGTAAATTGGACCTTTTCCAGAGCAGCACTTTCTTTTATTTTTCTTTGAATAATGCCTTCCTTTAATTGTTTGAAAAATCCACCACCTGCTTCAATATTTTTAAATAGTGCTAAACTTTTTTTAGCAAATTGTTGCGTTAAAGTCTCTATATAATAACTGCCATCTGCGGGGTTGTCCACTTTATTAAAGTAACTTTCATGTTTTAAAACCAACAATTGATTTCGTGCAATACGCTCTCCAAATTCATTATCCTTATGGTAGATTGCATCATAAGCTAAATTAGATATGGAGTTTGCGCCTCCTAAAATTGAGCTCATACATTCAGTAGTACTACGTAACATGTTCGTGTTATAATCGTATAAAGTTTTATTTCGTCTACTTGGAATTGCATTAATATGACAATCTTTAATAGTTTCGAAATATTCTGAAGCCAGAGTTTTCCATAATAAACGTAAGGCGCGAATTTTTGCAATTTCAAAGAAGTAATTTGAGCCTACGGAGATATTAAAAGTGATATTATTTTGAACCTTACCGCCAAAATTATTCAAATATTCATTAGCATGTGCTAAAGCATATGCTAATTGTTGAATAATTGTAGCTCCAGCATTTTGATATAAAGATACATCAACAGAAAGGGATGATTTTAGAGCTGTTGATTGCGTAATAATAATGTCTAAAAGACCATAGTCTTCTTCGTAGTTTTTAAACCAATTACCAGATTTTGCGAGGTTCCCAATTATATCTGTTTGGATATAAAATGTGCCATTGTGTTTTAATGCCAACTGATTAATTGAATGAACAACCTTTTCTGAAAGGAAATTCATTTCAAAATGAATTGGAGTAGCAGCGACTTCTATATTTTGTAATAATCCTTCAATTTGAACATTTGAAGATGGTAGGATAAATTTTATACTTTCGGCCCCACGTTGTAAAGCATCTATTGCCTTGATATTAGCCGTTTCAGCATCCACAACAAAAATAGACTGGCAAATATTCCATTTGCTAGCCTTGGTATTAATATTGATAGACCCTTCTTTTTGGTCATCACTATGATAAAATGGCTTAACATCTATTCCTTCAATAGAATTCCATACCAGAGCATCATTATAATCTGCTCCTTTTAAATCTGATTGAATTTTTTGCTTCCAGACTTTAGAAGAAACAGGTTCAAATTCGTTAAACAGCGTCTTACTCATTTTTCTTTTGTTTAGCAATGCTATCTTCGTACTCAATTAAATAAATGTCTTCATTCTTTTTTTTCATATGGTATTTTTCTCTGCCATATTTCTCTAAACCCTTGTCATTACTAAGTTTTTTTATCTCTTTATGATCTTTTTCAATTTCTTTTTTATAATACTCTTTCTCTTCTTCTAGTGTTTCAATATCATTATTTAATTCATTATGAATAAACCAAGAATTTGAATCAAAAAAGAGCATCCAAACAGCAAACACTATAAAAATAAGAAAGAATATATTTTTAAAGGGTTTAAGATATCGTTTATGTTTATTGTTAGGCTTTTTCATTATAACCTTTCATTAATAATGGTTTTAACAATATCTACAGCAACGGTATTGTATTTATTATTGGGGATAATTATATCTGCATATTCCTTCATAGGCTCTATAAATTGATCATGCATGGGTTTTAATGTAGATTGATAACGCGAAAGTACTTCATTTAAATCTCTTCCTCGTTCTGCTATATCTCGCTTTAAACGACGTATTAGGCGTTCATCACTATCGGCGTGAACGAATATCTTTATATCAAACATATCCCTTAATTCCGGATTTGTAAGAATTAAAATACCTTCTACGATCATTACTTTTCTTGGATGCGTTAAAATTGTATCACCTGTCCTGTTATGATTTGCAAATGAATACACCGGTTGTTCTATAGGCTGCTGATTTTTTAATATTTTTAAATGATCAGCTAAAAGTTCAAAATCAATAGACCTCGGATGATCGAAATTTATTTTAACACGAGCTTCATAGCTGAGGTGGGAAGTATCTGTATAATAGGAATCCTGAGAAATCACACCAACCTCACCTTCGGGAAGTTCATTTAATATCTGATTTACAACCGTTGTTTTGCCACATCCAGTACCTCCAGCAATTCCAATTATAAGCATGACTATTTATTTTGATTTGATTGGACAAATTTAGTATTATTTCTTCGGAATAATTTTAACTATCCCAAGATTTTCTACACCAACATAAATATAACCGTCTGGACCAATTTTAACACATCGAACACGTCCTAATCCTTCAATTAATTTTTCTTGCTTAGTTATTTTGTTGTCGGTTAATACACAGCGATTTAAATATTGAAATTTTAATGATCCAACAAGTAAATTACCTTTCCAATTGGGGTAAATGTCACTTGTAATAAAGGTCATTCCGCTAGGGGCAATTGATGGATCCCAGTAATGTAGAGGTTGTTCCATTCCCGGTAATGCGGTGTTGTCCGTGAATTTTGTGCCGCTATAATTAATGCCATGACTAATTAAAGGCCATCCGTAGTTTTTACCAGATTCTATAATATTAATTTCGTCTCCTCCTCGGGGTCCATGCTCATGTGTCCATAATGCTCCTGTTTCCGGATGTAATACCATGCCTTGTGGGTTACGATGACCGTAAGAATAAATTGCTTTGTTTGCATAGCGATCTTTAACAAATGGATTGTCTACTGGAATTCTTCCGTCGTCATGTAATCTATATATTTTTCCACCGTCTCTCTTAATATTTTGCGGATTTAAATCTCTTTTTCCACGTTCTCCTATGGAAAAGTATAAATATCCTTCATTATCAAACTCTATTCTTGAACCAAAATGTTGGCTTTTTGTACTATTTGGTGATGCTTTATAGAGTAATTGCTTTTCAACCAAAGTATTATTATCAAGTTTACAACGCATAATAGCTGTATTAGCACCATTACCTTCGCCTTCTGCTGACGCATATGATAAGTAAATCCATCCATTTGTTTTGTAATCAGGATGCAGTTCAATATCCATTAACCCACCTTGACCAAGTTCTTTTATCTCTGGTAAGCCATTAATAAGTGTTTTTTTTCCGTTTTTAAAATGCGTTAGTGCGCCATGCTTTTCTGTTATGAGCATGGATCCATCTGGAAGAAATACAAGCCCCCATGGAATATTTAGATCATTAACAATAACCGTATAGTCGTGATTCTCATACACAATATTGTCTGTGTTTTGACCACAAGAAGTTAAACTAATGGTTAGAAAAAAAGCTAGAATTTGATTCTGAATCTTCATAAAAATATTTTGTTATGAATTTACAAATAAAAGTTGTTTGATTTCAAAAGAAATCAATATATTTGCACCCGTTACATTTTTCGGGGTGTAGCGTAGCCCGGTTATCGCGCCGCGTTTGGGACGCGGAGGTCGCAGGTTCGAATCCTGCCACCCCGACAAATAAAGCTTTGCATCTGCAGAGCTTTTTTTTATGGAATAAATTGAGCTTGCTCAAAATGGATTGTATAAAACAGAAATGCACGAACGGAGTGAGTTAAAGATTTATTTGCAACGATTCCTTTATTAGGATCACGAGAGTAATCCTGCCACCCCGACAAATAAAGCTTTGCATCTGCAGAGCTTTTTTTATGGAATAAATTGAGCTTGCTCAAAATGAATGGAATATAACGTAATGCTCTAATGGAATGAATCATAAGTTTATATGTAATGCCCCCTTATTAGAGGGTCATGTTGGTTATTCAAATGCAAATTATTGAAATGAAAGTTCATGGGATAAAATTCCAATAACCAAAATTAAGAGAACTATACTAAGTCCAATATACAAGTCTTTATTTATTATAAATTCTGAAGAAATTCAAATAGATTATTTTCTTTATTCAATCCTATTTTTTTCTTAATTCTATATCTAGCGGTTTCAACACTTCGTGGAGATATACTTATTAAATTTGCGACGTCTTTATTGCTTAGCTTCGAAATTATATACGAACAATGTTTTAGATCATTTACAGACAAATCTGAACATATATTTGTTAGCTTAATAAAAAATTGCGGATGTGTTTTTTCAAATTGAATTTTAAAATCTTGCCATAACTCATCTTCAGATATTATAGAACGCAATGATTTTTCGATATGAAGCAATTGATTTTTTTTAATTTCTGAATCAGCCTCTATTAATTTAGTAATTGTGTTTCCTATTTTTTTTATACTATCATTATATGTTGAGATTTTTAGTACTTTAGAAAACAATGTTCTTTCATTTAAATTTAATAGTAATTCTATTTTTTCTTTTTTCTCTTTCAGACTTAAATTTGCATTATGCATTTCATTGTTTAATCCTTTAATTTTTTTTAAATTTTCCCTTAATCTTTTAGATAGCTCATAAAACCGAAAAATAACTAATAAGCTAAGTATCAAAAAGGCAACACTTAAATAGATAAGTAACTTATGATTTCTTAATCCTTGTTCTTTACTAAGATCAAGATCTTGTTGTAATTCATACTCTCTATTAGCCTTTTTATTTAAATTTTTTTTTCGATGTTTTGTGCTTAAATTATAATTCTTAAAGGCGAGGTCGTAATATTTTATTGCTAGTTGATGTTTCCCAGTTTTATCATATAATAAACCAAAATCCCTATATATACGAGCAAGTATTATATATCCTTTGTTTGATAATCTTAGTGCTTGTTGTAAATTAATCTCAGCCTCAGAATACTTGCCAAGCATAATTTGATTATAGGCTATTATATTGTATAAATATTTTAATCTAGTTTTTTTGATACCAAGGCTGTCGATCAGGTGTATTGCTCTTTTTCCGTTTTTAATAGATTCAAGGCTTTTTTTTTGGATAGTATCTCTTTTCGTAAGATTAAAATAAATATCTATTAAATATTTTTTTCCATTACATGCTTCAAGGATATCTACTGCTTTGGAACTATATTCTTTAACCTTTTTAAATTTATTTTCACGAGATTTTATATATGATAAATTGTTATAGCATAGAGCAATTAATTTTTTATCGTTAATAGTTGTAAAAAGTGATAGAGCCTCCACCGTATAATTTTCTGATAGATCAAATTGGCTTTGATTAATTGCAATATGGCCCTTGAAATATTTTATAAGCCCTTTTGACCGTTTATTCTTTAAATTGATTTTATTTTTTTCTACAAAGGCAATAATTTTAAAAGCCTTATTGTCGCTGTCAAGTAACTCCAAATCATTAAAAGCTATATTTATTTGTGCTGCTAGGTTTTCTCTTGTGATAATGTCAACCTTTTCTTGAGCTATAACAGCAACATTCAATGTTAAAAATGTGTAGATACAGATATAGCAACATCTTTTAATCCGTTTGTTGTTGTGGGGTGTATTCATATTTATGTGATAATCAGTATTTTACGTCGTATAATGCGCATTGAAGCTGCCAAAAATAAAAAAATAAAACTCAAACCAAATTTTATTTTTTATCAAGGCCGAAAATATTTCATTTTGAGGTAACAAGAACAAAATTAATTACTGCAAAGACACTTCCTTTTTCGTATTTACTCTAAATGGGTACGACATATGCACTTCATCAGAGAAAATAATAAAATAATTTTTTGACATTTATTTTGATTTAAAATTATAATTCATGGAGATAGGTGAAAAAAAAAACAGGAATATATTTAGAACGGAAGAAATTATGGTTCTAAATAATATTTATTATTTGAAATACAATAAAGAGTTACAAAACTTTCATGATAAAAAAAGATTCCCATGGCATTTGAAAATAGTGATTGAAGCAAAACTATTCTTTTCTGATCCCTTTAAAAAAGAACTAGAATTAGAGTTGCAGAAAAAGATATACGAAAAATTAAAACGAGTATTGGGAAAGTATTGTAGAATAGTGGAAGTCGCAAAAATAGAAAAACCTGATTCGATAGAATTACATTGGTATTTGTGCTCTGTATATATAGACTATCTTAAAGTAAAAAAAGTAGTTGACAAAATAAAACTAAAGAGAAACATAAAGTTTTTTCTTTCTAAAGATCAAAAGTGGGATAATGTTCAGTTTTTTTTAAAAGTACATCCTAAATGAAAGGATCAATCTAGTAGGCAATTAAACGGTTGAGGAATTCCTTATAGATATTAATTCACAGAGGATAAGCGAAACTGTGTTTACTAGATTTAAATATTACGTTAAAATGGTTTTAGAATGGCAAATCAAAGATCAAGAAACAATTAAGGAAACTGTAACAACTGAAATGAAACTCATCGATCCAACAAAAAAGTTATTAAAACCTAAAATTCCAACATTTGATAATTCAGAAATTAATATTAAAGGAACAAAAGATGTTTTGATGGAGCTCGGTCCACAAAAATTTTCTGAGTGGTTAATGAAAGAAAATAAAGTTCAAATTTCCAATGCAGCGATGAGAAATGAGCATCAGAATCTTTTGACGACTGATATGCCAATTATCGACATTTTGGAACTAGTAGAAGATTTTGCAAAAAAACATCCACAAATATTTAGTATTGAAGTTTGGGGAGGTGCTACCTTTGATGTATGTCTTTGGTTATTACAAGAAAAACCATGGGAACGTCTCCAGTTATTGCGAAAGGCAATACCAAATATTTTGTTGCAAATGTCTATTCGAGGAACAAATGGTATTGGATATTCAGCCTATCCAGACAATTTGATTGATAATATATTAGAACAATCTTGGGAGAATGGTGTAGATATATTTAGAATATTTGACTCATTAAACTGGATGAAATCTATTGCAGCATCTATAGAATATGTACGTACTAAAACTAACTGTTTGGTTGAGGGTTCTATTTGTTACACAGGAGACATTTTAAATCCAAATAAAACAAAATATAGTCTAAAATATTATGTTCAGTTAGCAAAAGACATTGAAAATGCAGGTGCTCATATCTTGGGTTTAAAGGATTTAGCGGGATTGTTAAAGCCTAGAGAAGCCTACGAATTAATTTTAGCTTTAAAGACAGAAATAAATATTCCAATTCACTTTCTTCATGATTCTTCATCTGTTCAAACAGCCATGTATCTAAAAGCTGCCGAGGCGGGTGTAGATGTTATCGATGTGGCTTTATGATAATTAAATGGACTAACACCAAAACCTAACTTTAATTCAATATTAGATTTATTTTGATTTCATGAACGTATTAATAAGCTAAAAATTCTAAAGTAATTGGAATATTTAATATTAAAGGAAACTCATAAGTAATTACTATTATTATGATCTATTAGAGTTAAAATTAAAGACTAGTATTGTATAATAATATAATCATGAAAACCCTGATACCTCAAATAAATGATGCATAGTGAATTCACATTTTTATAGTTTATGCCTATATTTTCATAAAAACTGTTGATAACTTCTGAGTAAGGATTTATACAAAAAAGCTACTTTTGTTTTGTTATAAATAACAATACGATTATGTCTGAAACAATAGAAAAAGTAAAGTGTTTAATTATAGGATCTGGACCTGCAGGATATACTGCAGCTATTTATGCCGCCAGAGCAAATATGTCACCTGTATTATATCAAGGTACGCAGCCCGGAGGACAATTAACAACGACCAATGAAGTTGAGAATTTTCCAGGATATCCAGATGGTATAACTGGACCTGAAATGATGATGGAATTGCAAAATCAAGCGATACGATTTGAAACGGATGTTCGTGATGGTTGGGCTACCAAGGTTGATTTTTCTGGAGATGTTCATAAAGTATGGATTAATGGATCTAAAGAATTGCATTGTGATACGGTAATAATTTCTACAGGTGCTTCTGCTAAATATTTGGGTTTAGAATCTGAGCAAAAGTATTTGAAGTTAGGTGGAGGGGTATCAGCATGTGCTGTATGTGATGGTTTTTTCTATAGAAATCAGGAAGTAGTTATTGTAGGTGCCGGGGATTCTGCATGTGAAGAAGCTCACTATTTATCTAAACTTTGTAAAAAGGTTACGATGTTAGTTCGTAGAGACGAATTTAGAGCCTCTAAAATAATGGCTTCAAGAGTGAAGAATACTGAGAACATTGAAATTCTGTTTAATACAAATACCGATGAAGTTCTTGGAGATGGGCAAGTAGTAACAGGTGTTCGTGTTAAAAATAATGTAACAAGTGATACTTCTGAAATCCCCGCAACAGGGTTTTTTGTAGCTATAGGACATAAACCGAATACTGATATTTTTAAGGATTATTTAGATTTAGATGAAACAGGATATATAATAAATGTCCCAGGAACGGCTAGAACTAATGTTGACGGTGTATTTGTTTCAGGTGATGCGGCAGACCATGTATACAGACAAGCAATTACAGCGGCAGGAACAGGATGTATGGCAGCCTTAGATGCCGAACGCTATTTAGCAGCTAAAGAAGCGCCCGTTGAAGCGTAATTTATAATTATAATATATATGAAAGCCGAAGCAATAGCTTCGGCTTTTTTTATGGTACTAAAAAAAACCATCTCAACGTAATAAATTACTATTGAGATGGTTAAACATGATTGGTTATAATCCTCTCATAGAGAGAACTAAATCGATTTAAAGTCCTGTAGGTTGGATACAGGACCTTGGTAAGGTTGGTTTATTGTTTTCTTACACTGCCGGAAACACCGTCTTTCTTATTAACTTTTTCAGGGTTACCATAATATTTAATATCACCGCCACTAGATGCTTTAGCAATTAACTCGTTAACCGTATTTACAGTAATGTCTGCACCACTTGTTGCTTTTACATTACAGATTTTAGCTTTAAGGTTTCTTGCTTTTATGTCGCTACCACTTGTTGCTTCAGCGTATAATTTGTTTGTTTTTCCAGACAAACGCAGGTCGCTACCACTAGTAGACTTACAATCAATAACATCGACATCTACATTGAGTTCCATATCACTTCCACTGGTTGTACTTAGTTCTAAATGCTCTGCAGAAATGGTATTTGTAGAATAGACATCACTTCCACTTGTTGAAGTTATCTTTTCAATATTTTTAATATTAATCATAACTTTTTTTGAAGCTGCATAACTAATATTTTCATCAGCATAAATACGGAGGACGTTATTTTCAACTTCAGTCATAATGATGTCGTGCAAATTTTCATCAGCTTGAACTGATAAGCTAACTTCATCACTTTGAGTTAAGTATACATCCAGTCCGCGACTTACTTTAATTTCTGTAAAGTCATCACTTATGTGACGTTCTACTGTTTCTACATTTCCATTTCCTTTAACTCCAAAACTAAAGTTAGAGTTAAAGTGACAGGACATAAGGGTAAGGCTTATAATAAAGCCGACGATAATTTTTGTAAGTGTGGTCATAATAGTGTGATTTTTTGATTGATTTTTGATTGATTTTTTTATAAATGTATGTGATATACTTCTGTTTATATAATTTTTGTACCTGAACTGTAATAGTTTAGGGATGATTTGTTAATTGTTTTTTGATTTAATACTTATACCACTAGAATCTATTGTTGCTTTAATTTCATCATCTTGATATTTAAAACTATCATTATCTAATTTTAAAGAGGACTTGTCATTTTTTATATCAATATTTAAGTCTCCATTTTTATCATTACCACAATCCAGACAAATAACATCATCTTTAATAACTTTTAAATATTGGTTTTCATTACCATTGTCAATGATATCTCGATAATGTCCATAATTGCGATGGAAAGAATAAGTGTTTCCATCAGTATTAACAATACTACCTTCCGGCAGATATATAATTACTTCAACTTCTTGATCTCTGAATTTATTTTTAGCGGCTGTTAAAAAATAGCCGTCTAGCAATAATTCATTAGAACTGTAATCAAAATTATATTCAATGTTTTGAGCGCGTTCTTTTGCGTTTTGATAATTACTGCCTCTCGCATTTTTTTCAATACTAACAGTTGCTAAAGAATCTTTTGTTGATCTAAAAATTAATCGAACATTAGATGAATAAATTTTCTTCTCATCATTATCATCATAAATAATATCAAAATCGTAATCTCTATAAGCACTTCTGGAATATGTACTATTACTAGCCATTTTTACATATAGAGTATCATTTGAAGCAATATTAATTTCAGTCTTATTAATAACACTCGCATCTCTTGAAAATTCACTAGCTTCATTTAAGGCAAAAGCAGAAAGGGTTATTATTGCTGCTAGCCAAAGACCAAGTAAAGTGAAATTTGCAAGTTTGCCTAGAGATTTTAAATTGCCTACTAATATTTTTAATCCTAAAATAAAAATATAAAAGAATGGTATCCCAACGGCAAACAGAACTAAAACTGACACTAACCAAATTGGGAGCTCAGTGGAGCTTACAACATCTGCCATATCGATTCCTGGAAAATGAAAAATATCGGCAACACCTATAGACAATAATCCAACGATTAATCCTATTAAAGTTGCAGCTCCAGTTATGATTAATATTATTCCAAAAAATTTGGCAAATATGCTAAAGCAAAACATGATAACATTTCCAAGTGCATCAAAGAATGAACGAGATGTTGATTGTACTTTGTTCCCTACTTTTTCGTAATCTTTATTTTTTACTTTATCTGCAACATCACCTAGGCTGTCCTTAACATTACTAAACCCTTCTTTTACTTTTTGTTCTATATTAGTAATGTTAACAGGCTTTCCCGACATTGCCAATTTTTCGGCTGTGGTTTCTGCAGATGGCATTAATATCCATAATAAAATATATACAAATATACCAGTCCCTCCGATAAGAAATAAAGCAACCCAAGCTAAACGAACCCATAAAGAATCAATTCCGAAATAGTGAGCTAATCCAGATGATACTCCACCAATATAAGCGTTTTCGGTATCTCTATATAACTTTTTTGAAGAGGATCTTTGCTCACGTGGTTGAGGCTCGTCTTCAAATATTTCTTCATCTACTATATAATCTTCAGGCTGTCCCATTATGGTGATAACATCTTCTACTTCGGAAATAGAAATGACCTGCTTTTCGTCTTTCATTCGTTCAGTAAAGAGCTCAGAAATACGAGCTTCAATATCTGATATGATTTCTGAACGTCCTTGTGGGTCTGTGAATGAACGTTTTATAGCCTCAAGGTAGCGTTGTAATTTTGAGTATGCATCTTCATCTATATGAAAAAATATACCTGCTAAATTTATGTTGACTGTTTTATTCATTTTTTTGTTGTTTTTTCTCTTGTTACTAGGTTAACGGCACTTTTTAATTCACCCCAAGTAGTGTTCAATTCGGTTAAAAATAGTTTCCCGGTCTCGGTTAAGCCGTAATATTTTCTTGGTGGTCCGGAGGTGGATTCTTCCCAACGGTAATTGAGTAGACCTGCGTTTTTTAATCGGGTTAGCAACGGGTAAATTGTGCCTTCCACAACTAGCATTTTTGCATCTTTTAAGGTGCCTAGAATTTCGGCAACATAGGCGTCGTTATCTCGTAACACCGACAGTATGCAATATTCTAAAATGCCTTTACGCATTTGAGCTTTTGTGTTTTCTATTTTCATGTGTAATAAATTATTTGTATTCTAGCCATCGTTTGTAATCTCTAAGATGTCATAAGATGTAGAATTAAAGTTCATAATAACTGATCGTTTTTTGATTGATGATGATTGATTGATTGATTGATTGATTGATTGATTGATTGATTGATGATGATTTATTTTAAAAAATTGATTGTGATTGGATATTTATAAGGTTCCCCTTTGTTAGCTTTGCTTGTTGCAATGATGATAAAAATAATTTCTAAAACAAAAGCGGCCATTACAAGCAAACCAGCTAATATCGATATAATGATAAATTTAAAATTATCACGATGGGTTAGGTGAAAATCAAAATCGTATGTGTGCCAAAATTCTGGAAAACTCACCGAGTTTAAAATTCCAAATAAAAATAAAGGAATAGTTAAGCATCCAATAATAATAGTATAAATTAAAATACTTAATTGAAAATTGATGGCTTGTTTCCCATGAGCATCAATAAAATCTGATTTATCTTTATTGATAGTCCAAAATATTAATGGCATTATAAAATTTCCTAATGGAAATATGAATTTTGAAAGTGCAGATAAATGAATTATCGCAGCTAAATTTTTATGGTGTTTTGTTAACATGATTGATTGATATAGTATTTTCTTATGCAAATATATATCCAAAAGAAGGTATTATGCAAAACATAGTACTATAATTAACATAATTTTAACACTTCGTTATGTTGAATATTTTAATTATTTTAGTAAAAAATATAAAAAATATGAAGCTAAGTCCCAGTAAACTCAACATGTTCTTAATGTTTAAGTTGCCATCTGCTTATTTTTGTGGTGTACGTACAAAATATATTGATAGTTCTAAGTGTATTGTTACAGTAAGGCATAAATGGATTAATCAAAACCCTTTTAAATCTTTATATTGGGCCGTCCAAGGTATGGCCGCCGAGTTAACCACTGGTGCTCTGGTCATGATGAAAATAAGAGATAGCGGGGAGAGAATTTCCATGTTGGTTGCAGCTAATAACGCAAGCTTTTCTAAAAAAGCAACTGGGAAGATTACATTTGTTTGTGATGCGGGTAATAGTATTGATCGGGCTATTTCTGAAGCAATCTCCACTAGAGAAGGACAAACTTTAAAATTGTATGCAATAGGAACAAATGCAGAGGGCGTTGAAGTCTCTAGTTTTAATTTTGAATGGACTTTAAAATTGAAAAGCTAGAACTTTTTAATGATGTTGACCAAATTGATGAAGTTCTTAAATTGTTGGAATTTGTAATGTTTTTGTAACAAAACGGGAGACAAGTCAACATATAGTTAAATCAACAAAAACACAAGCGAAATTATGACAGCACACGAAATTGATTATAAAATATATGGTGAAGAAATGCAATTTGTAGAAATTGAATTGGATCCACAAGAAGGTGTTATTGCCGAAGCTGGAAGCTTTATGATGATGGATGATGGAATTAAAATGGAAACCGTTTTTGGTGATGGCTCAAAAAAAAACGAAGGCTTTTTAGGCTCGATTTTGGGTGCAGGGAAACGAATTTTAACTGGTGAGAGTTTGTTTATGACGGCTTTTTATAATACCATAACAGGAAAACGTAAGGTGTCTTTTGCATCTCCATATCCAGGAAAAATTATTCCAATCGATTTAACCGAATTTCGTGGGAAGTTTATCTGTCAAAAGGATGCATTCTTATGTGCTGCAAAAGGCGTTAGTATAGGTATAGAATTTAGTAAGCGATTAGGAAGAGGTTTGTTTGGAGGAGAAGGATTTATTATGCAAAAACTAGAAGGTGATGGTATGGCCTTTGTTCATGCTGGTGGAACTATGGCTAAACGGGTATTACAACATGGTGAAACCCTTAGAGTTGATACAGGATGTATTGTTGGATTTACTCAAGGTATAGATTATGATATTGAGTTTGTTGGAGGAATTAAGAATACTATTTTTGGAGGAGAAGGACTATTTTTCGCAAAATTGCAAGGTCCTGGAACGGTTTATATTCAGTCCTTACCATTTAGTAGGTTAGCAAGTCGTGTTTTAGCAAGTGCTCCCAAAGCTGGTGGAAAAGATAAAGGAGAAGGTAGTTTATTAGGAGGATTAGGTGACTTATTAGATGGAGATAATAGGTTTTAAATCTTGTTTTAAACTTTTTCTTTAAGTCCATTATAAAATAGAATTGAACTGTTTTTTATTGTTAAAGTTTTGCCTAAAGTTAAATCGAATTGTTTTTTTTCTTAAATTTAAACTTGTAATACTAAAACGAATTTGCCTATAGATAATTTTTACTTTTAAATTTAACTAACAATACCTAAGGAATATTTATGGCAAGAGCAATGTTTGAGTACACTAAAACTGTACTTAATAAAGTAAGTTTTG
>Ga0105356_10002114_pt1 | contig 19820 bp, 20 predicted proteins | sample GOMGulsemesocosm_3_FD_83502 | JGI IMG/M metagenome (GOLD analysis project Ga0105356, IMG submission 83502) | Methane-oxidizing microbial communities from mesocosms in the Gulf of Mexico - GOM9D Gulf of Mexico | ecosystem: Environmental > Aquatic > Marine > Cold seeps | place: Gulf of Mexico... | reverse complement strand
GGTTATACCGCTGAGAAAAAAGACGAGCAATTTTATATCGATAATGCCGGTGGTTTATTAAAGCCTCTGTATCGCAGCGGCCATGTTGCAGCGTTAAAGAAAGATAATCTAACGGGTTATTTGCCATTAGCGGATTACAAGGCTTGGTTTGCTGAATTACCTGACTATGTGCAGGATGAAATTAATCAAGCTTGGGGAACCCCTGACGAACTGCCTTTTGTTGAGCAGCATGAAGGCGCGCTACACATCATGGTAGCTCGTATGTTAAACGGCAATATCATGACCTTACCGCAGCCAACATCTTCTTCTAGCGAAGAAAAGAAAAAGCGCCTGTATCACGATACCAGTTCGCCTGCTTCGCACTATTATTTAGCGGTTTATTTATATGTGAAACAAACCTTCGGTGCTAATGCCATTGTGCATTTAGGCACCCACGGTTCACAAGAGTGGTTAAAAGGTAAAGAACGTGGGCTATCGGTTTATGATTCGCCATCGTTAGCCGTGGGTAACTTGCCCGTGATCTATCCATTCTTAATGGATAACGCCGGTGAAGCGATGCAAGCGAAGCGTCGCGGTCGTGCGATTATGATTTCTCACCTGACTCCAGGTTTTGCCGCAGCGGGTATGCACTCTGATTTAGCGGAACTCGATGAGTTGATTCATCAGTACGAAGCATTGGACGAAGGTCAGGTTAAAAAGAATACCGCTAAAGCGATTAATACCAAGGTTGATGAGTTAAACATCAAGCAAGAAATGCGTCTTTCCGAAGAAGACAGTTTTGATACGGTATTAAGCGAATTGCACATGTACCTCTATGAGTTGGCCGATGAAGCGCAGCCACTAGGTTTGCATACCTTCGGTATCACGCCAAAAGATAGCCACATCATAACCACTATTCAGCAGATGATGAGCTTAGAAAACATTAAACTGGCTCATGATTTTGAACAGAAAAATGACCTAACAGCGCAAATGCCAAAAGCGGTTATGGACGACTCTGTGTTAAATGAGAGTTTCAGTGAAGATATGGAAAAACTGAACGGTACTCAGCTGACCGATATCGATGGCTTTAAACTATTGTGGTTAGTGATTATCGAAGGAAAGTCTTTTGATCTTGATGAAGAATTAGCGGCGGCTATGGTGGAATCGCAGAAATTCTATCAAGGTTTTATCGACCAGCATGAAATGCCTTCTTTAATCGCCGCGTTAAATGCTGAGTTCTTAACGGTATCGACCGGCGGTGATCCCATTCGTAATCCTGAAGCCTTGCCAACAGGAAGAAACATGATTGGTTTTAACCCGGCTAAAGTACCGTCGAAAGCCGCTTATGACGCAGGTAAGTCCTTGGTTGAAGACAGCATTGCTAAATATCATAGCGAACATGGTTACTTCCCAGACAAGCTAGCCTTCTCTTTATGGTCGTTAGAAACCATGCGTCAGCACGGTGTTTTAGAAGCACAAATCATGGCGGCACTGGGTGTTAAACCTAAGTGGGATCGACGCGGTATGGTAGTCGGTACTGAAATTATTGAATACAGCGAATTGAAGCGTCCGCGTATCGATGTAGCGATTTCTGCGACTGGCTTATATCGCGATGCCTTCCCTAATGTGATGTTGCTGCTGGCAAAAGCGATTAAAGATATTGCGGAATTAAAAGAAGAATCTAATTCTGTGTATAACAATGCGCAAAAGTTAAAGGCTGATTTATTAGCCAAAGGTTCTACCGAAGAAGACGCTCTGTATTTATCTTCCGTACGTATTTTCTCTAATGACAGTGGCGCTTATGGCACTGGCTTAGATGGCGCCACAATGGCATCGGATACCTGGGAAACAGACGATAAACTAGCAGACTTATATATGGCTCGCATGGGTTATGCGTTTGGTGCAGACGAGAAACGCTGGAGTGAAAAAGTCGATGCTAAAACCGTGGGTGATTTATACGCTCAGGTACTCACCGGTACTGATGCAGTTATCTTCTCTCGCTCATCCAATATTTACGGCATACTCACCAGTGATGACCCTTTCCAATATTTTGGTGGTATCGCTTTAGCCGTACGTAATCTTGATGGCGCAAGCCCAGAGATGTATATCTCTAACCTGCGTAAAGTTTCAGAAATGAAAAATGAAACGTTGGATAAGTTCTTAGGGCGTGAATTACGTACGCGTACTTTCCATCCCCGTTGGATCGAAGAGATGCAAAAAGAAGGCTATTCTGGTGCGTTGACGGTACTCGATCGTATGAATAACTTCTGGGGCTGGACGGTAATGGATCCTGACTCGGTGAATAACGAACAGTGGCAAGAATTTGTTGAAGTCTATGTTAACGATAAATACGACATGGAAATGAAGCAGTTCTTTGAGAAAAATAATCCGTATGCATTAGCTCAAATTATCGAGCGTGCATTGGAAGCCGAACGTAAAGAGTATTTTCAGACCGATGAGGCAACGTTAAAAAAGTTGACTGAAACTTATTTGGAAATGGCTAATAAACACGATATCTACACAGATAACGAAGCCTTTAAAGAAAAGCTAGAAACTCTTGCTCAAGGTTTTGGTTTAGACTTTAAATTACCTGAAAAAATGTCACAGCAAGTTATGGATCTAAAGCAACAGTCTGCAGTTTCTGAAAAGTCGAACGAAAATGTTAGCGAGTTCGTGACAGGACAGAAACTAGAAAAGCAAAGTGAGCAAAAAGTTGAAAGTGACTATGAGGTATTGTGGGTGAGCCTTGCATGCCTATTCTTAATGCTATTAGGATCATTTTACCAAGTTCGCTTTAGATCGATTAGCGATTAGTCGCCTATTAATGAGCGATCAAGACACTAAATAGCAATTATAAAAACACACTCATGGCCTCCTTCTAATCCGTAGGAGGCTAGCTTTAAGCTTGATGGATATACTGGCGGAGTTATTTAAGATCATCTTAATAATTACTGTATAAATTAATAAACCAAAAATTGAGAATAAAAGGCTAGCTGTAAGCACATGCTTTAACATATTAACCAAAGCTAATCCTTGAGTAAGCAATAAATTTTTCACAGGAAAACTATAGATAAGTGTAACAATGTGGAGGTTTTCAATAACGTCAACCAATGCAAGAAGAAAGGGGAGCAAGGCGACATACTTCAGCTTTGTATTAATGAGATCGGTTGTTTTTAGTAACTGAATTAAGAGTAGAGAATAGGCCAGCGAGTATGCGATAGGAAATAGCATGTCGAAGGTAGCTTCATTTAATCCGTAATAATACCTTCCTAATTCTCCTATATTGGTTAGAAAACTATAAATCGACTGGCTGTTCAGGTTCATTTGAACATCGAGTGGTTCGTATACAGTCGAAACCAAAGGGTACATAATTAATATAATAATGGCCTGAATAGCGAAATTAATACTTAGAAAAACCCACATTGTCTTCCATGACGAGAAACGGATTAAACGGTCCAACATATTCATTAATGTATCATCCCAGATAGCAGTCCTATATTGATACAGAAGGCATGCCTATAATTTATAGAAGGATGAACAATAGCAACTTTATGCGGTTAAATAAATACATCCTAAAATGAGTGGGACAAAAATAATGTAGCTCAGCATTAATCTACGCCAGCGATAATCTACTTCCTTTAATCCCATGAAAATATCAATAACAATCTGACTTTTGAAGACTGTCACTGCTAAGACTAAAGTCACGAGCAAGCTTGGCTCTATATTAAGTTGGGATAATATGATCGCTGTTAAAGTTAAAATTAAGAGCAGAGCCCAACTAATGGTTAACGTTTTTATTGTGCTGTCATTTGAACGTATGCTCATAATCTTCTCCTAGAAAATTTTAATAACATAGACTAAAGGGAAAAGAATAAGCCAGAGTAGATCAACCATATGCCAGTAACTTGCCCCTGATTCCAGTGTTGATAGTTCTGAATTAACATAATTAGGCTTGTTTAAACATACCGCCAGAATTGCAAGTATCACCATGCCGAGTAATACATGCATGAAGTGAAAACCCGTCGTGAAAAAGTAGAACATATAAAAATTGTTAGTCGATAGATCATACCCTGCCTCTATCAGCTGATCATATTCCCACATTTTACTAACGACGTAGATTGAAGCGATGCTGATGGATAACCAGAACCCTCTACGACAAGCGATAGCGTCTCCTTTTTGGGCCGCTTGAACCGCCACGGCTAAAACATAGCTACTGGTGATGAGTGCAAGGGTATTAATGAGCCCTGCTATAGGGTGGAGGGTCGCTTTACCCGCGTCAAACATTTCTGGGTTGCGACTATCCATCCAAGCAAAAGAAATAAAAAATATGGCAAAAACAGTTAGTTCGGCAAAAATGAAAAACCATATAGCAAGATCCCCAGGGAGTTCTTTGTAAGCTGACTGGTCTGGCTGTGAAGTGATATTAATAGGCTGGACTGGCACTCTTTTCCCCGTTAATCATGGCAAACAATACAGTAAGCTATGACTATAAGGGAAAAGCGATCATTCTATCTTGAGGCTAATCAACGTTAGTATGAGTTGATTGACCTAGCCTTGTTGTAAGTGCTTTTTCTTAATGAAGTACACCGTATAAACAGCTATTACGATAGCGCTAAGCGTATCAATGACTGGAAAAGACCACCAAATCCCCTCAGTGCCATATAGGGCTGAAAAGCTCAATAGTATCGGCAATAACAACACATAATTATGTAACATGTTAAGTAAAATAGCAGGTTTCGCAAACCCTAAAGCTTGGAATAATGCGGGGCAAATCATGCCAATACCTACTGTTATAAAACCAAGAAATACGATGCTGGCCATGCTGGATGCTGCTTCGATCAGAGCTTGATCTTGGCTGAATAGTTGAAATAAGTATTGCGATCCAAAGATCATAATAATTGACCAAATTAGGGCATAGCCCGTACTTAATAATAAAGCGACTTTTAAGACCTGAATAACACGGTCGTAACACTGGGCACCGTAGTTAAAACCAGCAAAGGTCTGGAATGCGATCATCATGCCCAGCACCGGTAAGAAAATCAGCATAAAGGTACGGTTTAAAATACCATGGGCACTGATTAACAGGTTGGCTTGATCCCCTGCAACTTTAACCAACATAATATTTACGATTAATAACATCATGGCGAAGCCTGCATAGGATAAGAAAACGGGGATTCCTAACGTAATGGCTTCTTGATGAACCTTTGGCATAAACCGGAAGTGCTCGAGAGTGAATGAAACTCTATGATCTCCCGATTTTAGTAGATAAATAGCATAGAAAAATGCAGCAGTAATAGACAGTGCTGTTGCCCAGGCTGCGCCCGGAACGCCCCAATCAAAAACAAAAAGGAACAGAGCATCTAAGGCAATGTTTAATAGCGCCATCGAAGCCATCAGCTTGAAAACCTGAATATTCAAACCCTGAGCACGTAAACCTTCACTCATCGTACCGTGGCAAAAGCTGATTAAACCAATGGCGGCGATGGGGGTTAAATAATCGACTGCATAAGGTGTTAAAGCGGCGGGTAATTGCATTAACTCAAATATTTCTAAGCGAAAGCTGACAATGATAACGGACAGTATTAAACCAATCAGTGCGGCTAGAACAAGAGATGCACTAAAAACCATACTGGCTTCATAATCTTTATTCGCACCTAAATAACGGGATATAATTGAAGCCATACCACTGCCTAACATAGCGCTGATACTAATTAGAATCATCTGAATAGGAAAGGCAGCAGAAACACCGCCAATGGCATCGGTACCAACGGCTTGACTAATAAAAATCGCATCCACAAAATTGAATAAGCCATTAATCATCAAACCGAAGATAATAGGCAGAGCCATCTTGATAAATAATGGTGCAACAGGAGCCGTGAGCATAGGAGGCACTTGATGAGACGATGTTTGAGATGAAGCTGTTTTAGAGGATGATGTCATAGATGTTCCGTATTAATAAACTTTCACTAAAATCTCAAGGTGAATGAAGTCATTCTTCATGTCCACCTCATGGTAGCGTTCAACGACCGTTTTACTGGCCAATAATATATTATTGTCAGGCACATATTTAGAGAATAACCACAGATAAAAAGGGTGGCGTAATTCGCTTATTTTGCCTTTAAACATAGCGCTAAGATACTGCCCAGCTTCTAATGTATGTACCGAAATACCTTGGTCGATTAACCGTTTAGGGTCATCAATCCGATAACCTGCTTCATAACGGCACTGTGATTCAGGGGTTATGAAATGGTTATCTTGGCAAAAGGCAATGCTTCTATTTTTCTGGAATAAAGGAATGTCTTGGCTCGCGAGCAATTCTTTTAATTGCAGCCATGCTTGTTCAATGCCTTCAATACTGTATCCGAGAGTGCTGGCTAAATAACAATAATGTGCTTCATCAACATCAATAATCCCTATGGATAAACATTGCTGTTTAACTAAGCTCTTATCTTCAGTTGATAAGGTGCCATGATAAAGCTGTTGTGGTTGAATGTTTTTTCCAATTTTGCTCGAAAGTTTTCCATTCTTGCTATTTTTAACATCAATAGTCTGATTACGGCGGTAGACCGAAGCAGTAAATCCAAAATAGTTGCCGAATGCTTTAGCAAAATTAGCCTGAGAAGAAAAGCCACAGTCCAGCGCTATTTGTTGAATACTTTTTATCTTTGGTGAGCGTAATTCAAATAATGATTGCTCGAGGCGTTTTCGTTGTAGGTGCTGATTAAAGGGCTCATTGGTTACCGATTTGAAGATACGGTGAAAGTGAAACTCAGACAAGTTCACTTGCTGGGCCATCTTAGCAACGGTAATGGTATCGGCTAAATGTTCATCAACATAGACCACCGCTTGATTAATTCGTTGTAAATCTTTTTGTGTGGCCGCCATGAAGGAAATATCCGAAGCTAAATATCATGGATAAGTAAGTATCATAGATAAATGAGTGTCTTAGGTGAAAGTTAATCTGAGATGGAATGTATCGTAATCAATTCACTGTAACAGATACAGCCCCCAATACCGAAATACTGAGGGCTGTTTATGCAGGAGGTATTAGCCCCGTATTACCAAGATTCAGTTCTCATACTGTGAATCATTTTGAAAAAGGCACGTTCATGTTGTTTTTCTGCATGAGCCCCGATATCTCTACGTTTTAAAAACTCATCCTCTTTTAATAATTTTAGATAATTATTCAGGTGAGTGTGAGTTAATACTCCGGTAGATAATGCAGATTGAATGGCGCAGCCGGGTTCACTGCTATGACCGCAATCGCTAAACTTACATTGTTGTGAAAGTTCAACAATGTCGGTAAAAGTCTGCTCAATACCTTGCTCGGCATTCACTAGCTGCAGCTCTCTCATTCCCGGAGTATCAATGATGGCAACTTGACCGTGTGAGGTCGGTAGGAAAAACAATTGTCGATGAGTTGTCGTATGCTTACCTTTAGCATCATCAGCCCGAATGCTTTGAGTCGCTTGCCCTGTCCCTATGAGCGAATTGATTAACGTTGATTTCCCTACTCCGGAAGAACCGACTAATGCGATGGAATTACCTTGTTGAAAGTAAGTATGCAAACCCCTTAAGCTAAGTTCATCGTTCACACTGATCGCATGTGTTAAATGCACATTTAATAGACGAACTTGATCGAGTAAATCATCAACGACATCATTACTGCATAAATCAGTTTTCGTTAAAATAACCACAGGCTCAATATTAAACTCATACGCCAGGGCTAAATAGCGCTGTAAGCGTTTAAGATTAAATTCATCATTGGCACTGGTTATAATCCACAAGTAATCCAAATTGGCAGCGATTACTTGTGTTTGGTTTTTTGCGAAACGTTCAATACGATTTTTGGCTTGAATAATCAGTGATATGCGCAAGTGCTCCTGTACGGAATCCGCAATGACCCAATCCCCCACAGCAAGATGCTGGCTGATAGGGTGAAACTGTACTGGGCACATAAGTTCACAAATGCCATCTTCCCCAATTGCTTCAATTCGATTGCGGTGAATTGCCGTTATGCGAAAGGCCATCATTTCTTCAAATGATAATTGCGAGTCTGTTTGTTGCGCTGTTTTCTGCACGAGTTGCTGTAAAAAATAGTTAGACCAGCCAAGAGGCTGTAAATTAGAAAAATTCAATGGTTATCTCCGACAAAAATATAAACGCCGGGCGATCTGGTTAGCAAAGACTTGTAACAAGGCGTGCTGGTGTAGAGAAATAGTCTCTCAAACATCAATATTAACAGTAAAACTTGTTAGCCTAAGCGTTGGTCGCCAGGGTAAGAACTAGTTCCTGAAAAAGCACAAACATCAAAAATCTCCAAAATATTAGGTAGGACTATAAATATGACCGTAAAATGAAAGAACATATTGTATTAAATCGAGTCATTAATCAATAACAACGTTTAGAGCCAAGTTCGTATATAGCTATTATTTGCCATCAAGAAAAGAGCTTCTATACTGCCAATAAATACCATTTTTAAAGAAGCGTTAGTTATGGCTATTACTGAACAGCAAAAAAAATTGGTTAAATCGAGCTTTGCTAAGGTTGAACCTATTGCCGATATAGCTGCCGAAATATTTTATGCACAGTTGTTCAAATATGATCCATCGCTGAAAAAGCTATTTAAATCAGACATGAAGTCCCAAGGACGCAAGCTTATGGCAGCGTTAAAACTGGCGGTATCAAGCTTAGATAACCTTGAAAAACTGGTGCCAGTATTAGAGAAAATGGCGATAACCCACGTTGATTATGGTGTAAAAGTCGATGATTATACTCCCGTAGGCAACGCACTTATATATGCTCTAAAACAAGGCTTGGCAGATGAATTCACTCCAGAGCTAAGAAAGGCGTGGTCAGATATCTACCGTATTATGGCAACTGTTATGCGCCAAGCAGCCTATCCTAACTACAATCCAGAAAACTATCGCAATAATAAGTATTATAATCGCGCAGCGTGATTTTATCCCTTCTCGTCAATATCACTATTTATAGTCAAAAAACTTTCTTTGATCTTCACCCGCGCTCAATGCATTTACCTTGTTGGGATGCTTGTGTTCGCGCCAGCCAGAGACATGTTTGCCAATGTTTACATGGGGGAACTTCACATCTTTACTGTGGCGAATATCTAAAAAGGTAAGTAGTTTATCAAGGCTTTCTTTGTCTCTGAGATTAATAATTATTAAATCATCTCGCTGAGAAAAATAGTCTAAGACTTGGTTTTTATGAGCGAGATAACAAGTCGTTAAATGCTCTTCGTCAAAAGCCAGCTCATTTAGAACCAGCGCTTTAGCCGACCCTTGTTGATTTAAGGGCTTGATATACAGGCTAAAGGCTTCATTGAAACTGCGTTTGAGTACGGGGTTAAATATCCCCGTTTTAGGCGCTAGGTTCACATGCATCTTTTTTAGTAGCATTTGAATCGAAGGAATCCACTCTGACAATGCTCGATCTAGATACACAAATTTAGAACCGGGGAATAGCACATCTAGCTGCTGGTAATCGCTGAAGCAAGGGGAGTCTGATAACACATCGGCTAGCTCAAAAGCGCGTTTCGTGTAAGCGGTATGAGCCACCTTAAAATTGTAATCCAGCATCGCGATACTAATGCTGGTTGTGCCCGTTCTGGGTAAGCCGATGATAAAAAGTTTATTCATTGTCGAAATCTAAAGGTACTTTGAGACAGTAGAGCATGATTTTATCATATTAAAACTGCTCACTGCCATCGGGCTCAACTCTCGGTAGTTTATTACGCTTCAAGCGGAACTTGGATAGTTGATCGTAGGCAAAGCGACGGGCGCGATTGATGTTGCCGAGTGGACGGTGCTCTGGCAAGGAATGCCATGCTGCGAAGTACGAGTTTTCTGCAAATACCATTTGCTCAGCGGAGTCAAAAGTCTGCTTCGGGATTTCAATGGTCGCGACTTTGATTAATGGCGACAACGATTCTGGCCAATCGACGGTTGTATCTTCTATCGGCATTTTCATGGCATCGGTCTGAAACTGAATCATAAAGTCGAAGCTGGCTTCTTCTTTTGCTAAGTGCTCTTTCATTGCCTCTTTTAAATAGTTTTCAGTCTTATTCTTCGGCATTTTACTGCGAGTTTTAGAGGTCGGTAGCAGGGCGTACTTTACTGCCCGCTTACCTCCTATCGAATCAGTGCCAAACTGAAAGGCACTATTGCTCCAGTAACGGTTATCCAATGGGCTGATATGGTGCTTGTTCATGGTTAATAAAATCCATAGCGTGCGTAAGTGGCTATCGAATGGATTAAAGAAGAATTTTACAATGCTGTTATTGCCAAAAGCGGCAGTAATAAGTTTTTTGAAGTCTTTAATATGGGGGACTAAAAAAACGGGGTGAGACATAAAGACAAAGTCTTGAGTATATTTCTCTTCTTCAAAACTGCTGTCGTTGGTTAATGCATCGGTAAAGTAAGGTTCTTTGTCGATGTTTAGAATCTTATCCCCTTCAACACCCATCAGCTTAATTGCAAAGCCAATCATATCTTTATCTTTATCGTGGTGGACTCTATTAGATGCATTAGAAAAACGAATCCAGGCAGGGAAGCTACGATGAGGACGGCTTAAGCCTTGTTTGAAAATACCAATCTGCAACGACTCCGGTAGATCCTCTTCGATGATAAACTCCGCTCTGATAATGCCATGGTGTTTAGGGTGAGCGTCACGACGAAGAGCATTGGGGGAATAGGCTTCCTCCATCTTAGTTTTAAGAAACTCGATGGTTTCTTGTGTGTCTTGAAGCTCATCAGGGGCAGGGTATTCGGTGGCGAGTTTGCACTGTGTCGAGGTTTTCATAGGTAATGTAGAAGCTTCCATTCAAGTCTTGTTTATATCCGTATCACGCATGGCTGTATGATAAGCTATTCACTTCGTATGACAATACCGAGCGCCAAGCATGAAACCTATTTATCTATTATGTTTGTTATTGCTGGCCACTGTGAGCCACGCTGAACTCGAAACGGGCCTAGGGATAACCGCGGTAAAGGTTCCCCACTACCTTGGCAGCGATGAGTCTGAAGTCTATGTATTACCCGTTCCCTATATTCGCTATCAAAGCGAAACCCTTAATATTGATCGTAACTTCATCCAGCAAAAACTCTTTCAGCGAGGTAATTGGAGTATAGAAATAAGCTTAAGTGGTGCCGTGCCAGTTGATAACGAAAAAAGCAGTGCTAGAAGGGGAATGGATGACCTCGATTTCATCGGTGAAATGGGGCCTGCGTTGCAATATCACTTCAGTGGTGACCGCTTAAGTAATAATGCACTCTACCTTTCAATGCCAATCCGAGGCGCTATAAGCACCGATTTTAGCCAAGCGTCATATCGAGGCTATTCTTTTAACCCCAGATTATTTTGGCGCAAAGCGTATCAATATGACGATATGCTTGTTCGTTCTCAGGTTTCAGCGGGTATTCGTTCGGCGAGTAGTCACATGCATGACTACATTTATGGTGTGGATGCTCGGTTTTCGAATGATAAACGTGAACAATATAGCGCCATAGGAGGTTATGGCGGACTAACAGCCAGCTACAATGCATCGGTCCTATTTGATGATTACATGCTAGCGGGCTTTATACGCTATGCAAATATTAGTGGCGCTAGTTTCGAAGATAGCCCGTTAGTACGCCAAAGCTCCAGTTATTTATTTGGCGGCGCTTGGATTCACTTATTTTAGTTTAAATGACTCGGTGCTATGATTCGGCCTAGTTTATATCGTTGATTTATTAGGTTATTAGCATGTCAAAAAGTTTTGAAACCCAAGGTACTATCCATTCTATTGGTGAGACGCAAACATTTGGTCAAAATGGTTTTACCAAGCGCGAGTTTGTTATCAAGGTAACGGGAGAAGGCGAGAATCCAGCCTACCCAAATTATTTAGCCCTAGAATTAACAAAAGATAAATGTGCCTTGATGGATCAATATCAGCTAGGGCAAGAGATTATTGCTCATTTCAACTTATCTGGTCGTCTCTGGGCAGCACAGGGTAAGCCTGAGAAGTGCTTTACGAGTTTGCAGGCTTGGCGTATTGAGAGCCCTGAAGCAAGCTTTGGTGGTACAGCACCTGCTGGTGGTAGCGTTGGTAATGGTTTTAATGTGAACGATTTTACGCCATCTTCAAACAATTTTGATGACGATGTGCCGTTTTAGAGTCTGTATTACTAAATCGCACATCGATTCTATTTGATTAACTGCCTTGTGAGTGATAAATGTCTAAAACAATCTTGAAATTTGAATACGAAAAAGAAACTAAAAATAGTATCCGTTATCAAGAAATTCCTGAAGAGGGGAAAGCCCCTGTGATGGGGACTGTTTATGTGCAAAAGTGGTTTGCGGGTAGTAGCAAAAATATCGAAGTTACTATCGACAAAAAAGACTGAGCAGAAAGCTCGCTATTAAAACGTGGCGAGCCATAATCTGAGCTTCATGCCCCACAGGCTAGTCATCCCAGTACTGGTAAAGCGAATATTCCCCTTCGAATCGATGATGAATATACTTGGGGTGACCGCGACTCCCCACGATTTACTGATTAAGCCATTATCATCATTGATGGCTTTGAACGTATATCCGCTTTCTTTTAAGTAGTGACTGACCTCTTCATCATCACCGGATGACAGTGCAATAGAGACAATATTGTAATCATTCTCTTGCGCTAATGTACTGACGGAAGGTGAGGTTGTGCTGCAAATAGAACACCAGCTTCCCCAAAAATAGACCAACGTTGGGCCATTTATATAATCGATATTCTCTAACTGATGGGCTGGGCCTACGTTCATATCTCTTTGCTGGTATTGAGTAACTGCAAATACGATAGCGAGCATCAGTAAAATAGTTTTCAGATTGCTCTTTACTGAATCACGCTTTAGCCAGTTGATAAACATCGGTATATATCTCTTAAATTTCCAATTATGACCTGTGCGAGACAAGATAGTTCTTACTTATTGGCCCATAGACTAGCAGCGGCGTGTAAAAAAAGGTTTTTTTTGACTAAGGTTGATGCTCTGACATTTATAGCAGGGTAAAATGATATCTGCCTACAGATGTAGCTCGATGGATTAAAACGGCGTTTAAATGACAAAAGATACAGATGACAAGCTAATAGACAAAAGCCTTGCAGCCGACAAACCAACAGATTCGCAAGTGAGTGATGATCCTTTGGTTCAAGGTTTAAAAAAGCGGACCTTGACTCCGGCGGAAGCGTTGCAGTTTTTACAGCAAAACAAAGGGCGTTTAGAGAAGTCTTTAGCCTCTATCGATAAGCGCGACGTAATTTCTAAAATTACAGTTTTCTTGATGGCGATATTTTCTAAGTTAGCGGGCCTAATTGATGTACTTAAGCGCGGTTTTGTTGATCGTTTGATGAAAATACCTGCCCCAGAAATTATTAAGCAAAGCCTGCATACTGCAAGTGTCGTGACTAACTTCAAGGGCATGGTCGATTTTATACGTACTAAATACTATGCCTTTAAGCAATCTCCTTACAATGAAAAACTCGTGCAACACATGGACGAGCTGATTGGTCATGCCGCTAAGCAAGGTTTAGATTTTAAGCAGCACTTTCCAGAAGTTGTCGATAAACTGGTTATGCGCAAGAATCAAATGCTGCAACATTCATATTTTAAAGAATTTAATAAAAGTTATATCGAACGCTTATTAGCGACGCCATTCTCATTCAAACGATCATTATCTCCGGTTCTGCCAGACAGAGCGCTATGGCATAAATTATTTGGGGTTTTAGAGGCTCGTTATATCCAAGATATTATTTTAGTTGATGCTGATGGCAAGCAAACCTCGTTTAAAGAAGACTCTAAAAGACAAGTTGAGTCTAGCCATAGTGTCCGCCATTTATACGAAGCATCAGTACTGAAGGCCCATGGTCACCGTGTTTTTATCATTGGTCATCATGAAGGGTATTTAGGTCCTTATTTTGTGCGCAGTGCATTACGCCGCTTGGGCTTTGATAATTTAGCAGAAAATAATAATACAGTCGTTGGACCACGTATGTTTTCAAGTTTGTTTCTAAAAAGTGGTGCGAGTAATGTGGGGAATATGTTTTTAACATTGCCGTCGCAACGAACAACCAAAGTGAATGAAGATGGCTTAGCCAAAGCCTTACAAAAAAGTGCCCGTCGAACACAGTTTTTAATCAAGATGCCTAATGTGGGTTTGAAGTTGATAGAGCAGTTTACTTATCGCGATTTCATGCAGTTAATCCAGAATTATCAAGATTTACAGGCTGAATCTGTTAAGTTGAATAGCAGTCTATCTTGGATGGACGAAGTCTTAACTGCTACTGAAAAATCTGAGCTTATAGAATACCTATTGGCTAGTGATGCTAGCAATGTAGCCTCTGAGTTGGATAAGCAAGATTATGATCTGTTTAAAAAGGTGATGCATGAGCCTTTCTTAATCTTTCCAGAAGGTTCTCGATCTTATGTCGAAGCCAATGGTGATATTACCTTAAAATATTTTAATCCTAAATATTTACAGGCCTATTTACGCCCAGGAGATGTGATTTTACCGCTGAGTTTAGTCGGAGGCTCTGAAATTTTGAAAGGCATGAAATTAACCAAGGGTAAGCTTGGTTTATCGCTAGGATCTCCTTATGAAGTTAGCAAGGATATGATTGATGATTATGCCGTTGAAGGGGTTGAGGTTATGCGCAATATTGCTAACTTACCTAATACCAAAAAAGTGCATTTAAGTGACGCGGTGCAAGCCGGTGAAAAGCGTGGGTAAAGTGAGCGATATGAATAATTGCAACCGAGCAGACAGTTTAGTGATTCTCGATTTCGAGACCACTGGCTTATCACCTAATATAGGAGATCGAGCGATTGAAATTGGTGCAGTACGATTAGTTAATGGTGAAGTCACAGAGCATTTTCAAGAACTGATGAATCCTGGGCAACGAGTCAGTGCTTTTATCGAAGACTATACCGGTATTAGTAATGAAATGCTGGTGGATGCAGACTCGTGCGAAGCAGTAATGAATCGTTTTGCAGATTTTATTGGTGATGATAATTTGATTGCGCATAATGCGTCGTTCGATCAGCGCTTTTTAGATGCTGAGTTTGAACGTATTGGCCGTGACTATTCGGGTGGCTTCTCTTGTTCGCTATTGCTCTCAAGACGAATTTTTCAAGACGCTAATAGCCATAAACTGGGTGAGTTAGTGCGCTTTGCTAATATTGAAAGCTCGGGAGAATTTCACCGTGCATTATACGATAGTGAGATGACGGCTAAGGTATGGATGAAAATGCTAGAGGATATCGGTGAGCGCTATGGGCTATTTGATATTTCTTTTGAGCTGATTAAAAAACTGACTAAGACACCTAAGAAGGGTATTGATAAGTTACTGTCATCCTACAAGCGCTGACAGCTTACATCTACTGACCTTCTTACAACTTCTGACATAGCCTAGACATCTGCAGACGGAACCCAATAAGGCTTTAGGTAATACTCGTTGAGTACTTATTTTAATGAGATGTCTATGAAATCCCCACTTTATTTATTAACCACCGCTGTTCTAGCCAGTGCTATGACAGCTTGTGGTGGCTCTAGCTCGAATTCAAACCACAATGCGAATAATGGCTCGAATACCTCAGCTAAAAATCCTTTGGCTCAATATTTTCCTAAAAGTACTTCAGTATTTGGTACCTTAATTGTCGGTACAGCTAAAACTTCTGATGCGGCTATGTTGCATGCAGCTAATGTGATGGCTGAATATTTAGATAATAATGAAGATGGTATTGCAGATAACTCTGCAGTTGTAGATCACTTAAAAAGCAAAGGTGCAGCCTTATTGATGGGCGCGACCGAAGATGAAATTCAAGCCTTATTTGATAAGATCCCAGAAGGTGATGCTTATCAAGATTTATACGCTTCTGAAGTCATCGTAGGTGATAGTGAAAAAATAACCGATGGCGGGTTTGATGCGACGATTGAAGAAGTATTGCACTTAATTAGCCACGTTGGTTATGCCGGGGTTTACCCATCGGTGTTTGGTGAGTCAACTGGGTCGGTATTGGCCGAAGCTATGGATGTGGCTCGTGGGGGGCAGTTTAAAACAATTCCAGCAAACTATCCTGCAGGTGCCTGGTATACCTATGATGATCAAACCTGTGATTATTCTTGCATGGCGACTGAATATTTTTATTGGTCACTAACCTCAATGCTGGGTGCACAAGATGGAGCGGGGCGTTTAGAAGAAATTAATCAAGAGTGGGCGTTAAATACTCGTGATTTGGTGCAGAAAAAAGATACTTTAGTTTACGATCTACTAACGAATCCTCAATATGGAATCCCAACAAAATTGCCTGACGGTGATTATTCCTATCAAACTTTTTCTATTACACATACCGATAATGCGACCAACGAGCAATCCAATCTAACGGATAAAATCAGCGATACTGAAACAGTCTCCAATGCTAATATCTCTTTCGAATTGCAGTTTATGAATTCAGTAGAGCTGCAAGGTAATAAAAAAGAAACTTGGACTACGGTTTATAAGCAACCTTTTATTGATGCTTCCAATCAGTGGTTACTCTCTTTGCGAGGTATTGATAATCAACCAGAACATCTAACCGTAAAGATTAAAGTACGAATAAAAGACTTACCGAATGCTAACGGTATGGCTGGCCCTGATACGGAAGTTGAAGTAAATGGCTTTAATTTCCCAACCAGCGGCGAGATGATTATTGGTAATCATACCTATGTAGACGGATTTGATCAGGTTGAATTCAAAGCAAATATCTTGCATGAGCTTGGGCACATCATTGGTATCGGTAGTTTTAGCGAGAAGTTCATGTCTGTAGACTCAACGATTAAAGGAAATGTATTTCGTTTACCTAGCCAGTATGGAGTGAGTAAAGCGGTTGCTGAATATAATAGAATCTATTCAAATACTTTAGATTATGTGCCTTTCAGTGATGATGGTGGTCATTTATATGATTATATTTTGGCGGGTGATAAAAAACGTTTTCTAGCAGACGGTTCTGAAGTGCCAGCGTTAACCAAAGAATTCATGGCTAACGGTGTTGTGTATGGCAGAGTTACTTTGGCTGTTCTGGATGATATGGGCTATGTCGTTGATTATACCAACGCAGAAATCTATGCTCTCTAAGTTTTAAGGATAAGAATTAAGGAGGGCAGTACAATAAACGTGACTCAGTCGTGATGCTCTTCTTTCAATATCAGGTTATGCATTCGCTCATCATCGCTTAGAATAGCGTGCTGTATTCTTTCTAAGCCGAGGCGTTCGCAGAACCTTGCGGTGCGTTCTCTTACTTTTCCATGTCGGCTGTAATAGTTTAAAAAACGCAGAGTTAATGAAATGACTTGTTCTTTAGATAATCGCTCAGCAACGATATCGCCGATACGAGGGCGGCGAGCTGCATTACCTCCTATAACCAAAGACCAACCACTTTTTTTGCCTAATAAGCCAATGTCTCTCACCATACTTTCACCACAAGAAAATGAGCAACCAGAGATCCCCACCTTGATTTTGGCAGGCAATGAGATATCACGAAAAACTTTATCCATCTCTTGGCCCATTCCAATAGCGTCTTGAACACCGTATTTGCAGGCGGCAATTCCAGGGCAGGCTTGCACATAATGCAGATTCCTATCGGTTGGCTTTACGTGGCCCTTGGGCATATCGAGTTCTTGCCAGATATCTTCAAGATCCTCCTCTTCGATACCCACTAATGCGATTCTCTGACCTGATGTTATTTTGATGGCTGGAATGGAATATTTTTTAGCGACCGCCGAAATCTTATCCAACTCTTCTGGCGTTATGATGCCTACAGGGATTTTAGGTACAATGGCATAGGTTTTTTTATCGCGTTGCAGTATCGCGTTAGGAATAATGTCTTCTATCATAGGCATTATTTTATCAAAAATAGAACCGATAAGTTTTGATCCATGTGGCTATTTAAAGCACAGCCTAATCACTTTCCCTACGGCCTTTGCGATTATCTCTATGCTCAATCTCGCCATTTTGGCCATACATATCGTGTTGAAGGCCTACGTCGTCACGGCGAATTTCAACGCGTCTATCCTGATGGTGGATATAGTCGCATTGACAATGATCTTTATCACAGCCTTCTATGGGAAGTGCAGGTGCATCTGCTGATAAAAACCGTTTGCCGTGTAATTCTTTCACCGCATCACAGCAATGAGCATGATGGTGTGTTTCAACACAATGAAACTCACTATTTTTAGCATTATTAGTGACGGTATTTGAGGCTTTCCTATTCTTTCGGTTACGTCGATCAAGAGCTTTGTGGGCCTTATGCCCATGGTGAGTGTAAATATATAGACCGACTAATGAGACTATACAGATAAAGAAAGTTAGTAGCATAGATTACCTCGAAAGTAGCTTCTTCTAAACGGTTTCTTCTACAGTTCCTTTAGGTATAGCAAAATTCATCCTGTCTAGAAGCCTCTAGCGCCAAATTGGGAGTTTGCTTGTGTGACAATCAGGACTTAAATCCGTATCATTCAGCCCATAATTTTACTTCTCTATTTTTTAGATTTTTAGGCTCCTTTCTATGTCCTCTACTACTGCGTCTCTTCCTGCTATTAAGCTTACTGAATACAGCCATGGCGCGGGTTGTGGATGCAAAATATCCCCACAGGTCTTAGAAACAATCGTAGCGACTAAGCTGGACGTGAAAATGGATCCCAACTTGCTGGTTGGCAATAGCAGCAAAGATGACGCTGCAGCTTATGATATGGGCAATGGTCAGGTAGTTTTAAGCACCACAGACTTCTTTATGCCGATTGCAGATGATGCTTTCGACTTCGGGCGTATTGCAGCAACGAATGCGATCAGCGATATTTATGCCATGGGCGGTAAACCATTGATGGCGATTGCCATTCTAGGTTGGCCGATCAATGTTTTATCGGCCGAAGTCGCTCAGCAAGTTGTTGATGGTGGACGCCAAGCCTGTATGGATGCTGGCATTATGTTAGCGGGTGGTCACAGCATCGACTCTCCTGAACCTATTTTTGGTTTAGCAGTGACGGGCCAAGTAGAAAAATCTAAGTTAAAGCAAAATAATACGGCAACGGCTGGCTGTAAGTTATATCTAACGAAGAAGTTGGGTGTCGGCATATTAACAACCGCGCAAAAGCAGAAAAAGCTAAAACCAGAACATGAAGGCTTAGCGGTTGAAGTGATGTGCCAGTTAAATAAAATTGGTGCAGATGTCGCCGATATTGCGGGTGTCACGGCAATGACCGATGTAACGGGCTTTGCATTGATGGGCCACTTGATTGAAATGTGTGAAGGCAGTGGTGTAAAAGCCAAGATAAACTTTGATGCGATTCCCTTTTTAGAGCCTGTAAAAGACTACCTTGAAATGGGCTGTGTTCCGGGAGGAACGTTACGTAACTTCGATTCATACGGACATAAGCTTGCACCGATGAGTGAAGAGCAGCGTAATTTGTTATGCGATCCGCAAACCAGTGGTGGTTTGTTGATTGCCGTTGAAGAAGAAAGCGAAGCAGAATTAGTGGCGTTGTTATCCACCGCGGGTTTATATGCTGAGCCAATTGGTGAGTTACTCGCCAGTGATGATACTGCAACTTTTTTGGTTGAGGTTGTTTAATGACAACTCTTGATAGCAAAGCGCCTGCACGCCCTGATACAGATGACTATGAAGCGTTATTTTTAACCGATACGCCGATGTTTGATACCCGTGCACCGATTGAATTTAAGAAAGGCGCTTTTCCGTTTGTGGAAAGCTTGCCGCTAATGACGGATATTGAGCGTGCCAAAGTAGGCACGTCTTATAAACGTGATGGCCAAGACGCTG
>Ga0105356_10002112_pt1 | contig 19828 bp, 10 predicted proteins | sample GOMGulsemesocosm_3_FD_83502 | JGI IMG/M metagenome (GOLD analysis project Ga0105356, IMG submission 83502) | Methane-oxidizing microbial communities from mesocosms in the Gulf of Mexico - GOM9D Gulf of Mexico | ecosystem: Environmental > Aquatic > Marine > Cold seeps | place: Gulf of Mexico... | reverse complement strand
CTATAATTATCAGCATTAAAGGTCAATGTGTCGTTGATGTTATTGCTTGCATCACCTGAAACGGTGTAATCAATCGTTGCAGGATAACTTACAGCAGGACCAGATAAAGCAATAGTTGCACTTGCTGTTTCACCTGGTGGTAGTGCTGTAATTTCAGGCTGAGTCACTACAATCAGTGGAGTAATGTTGACGGCGACTTCTTTTGTCGCTTGGTTTCCTGCAGCATCGGTTGCTTGCAAGGTTATCGTGTGCGCACCTGAAATTAAACTACTATCTCCGACAACTGTCGCATTAATTTCGCCATCAGTTTCATCCATTGCGTTAACATTTAGTAAGGTGCTGATGTCAGTTTTGTTGCTAGTAGCATTAATTTCAATCGCAGGAATATCTGTATCAAAAACCGGAGCAGTTATATCGCCAACCGGTTCAACGACTGCCGATTTTGTCGTAATAGTTAATGTCGGGCGAACAGCTTCATCTACTGCTTGGCTACTGTGATATTTAGTATTTCTGACAGTGCTATTTTCTATATTGATCAAAAATGTAAAGTTGCCAGTGCCGTTAATGGCACTAGTGACATCAAAGTCAGCAGCGCTGTCTATGGCAATATTGGTTGCTGTAGCCAGAGCAGGGGTATCCTCAACTGCTAATAACATGTCATCATCAGTCAAATCCGTTAGCGTAGCTTCATCCCAGGTAGCATTAGGAATTGCCTTGATAAATGTTTCAGGAATTGGTGATTGCACACCACCTTTCTTATCGAGGTTATCTTTAGCTGTTAGTGTCAAGGTAGCACTTTCAACCACATGTCCAGCTGGTATATCGACATTAAACTGTACAAAAGCTTGGTTTTTTCCCGTGTCGAGACGTAATACATCGCTACCTGTTTCACCACTAACGCCATAAGATATGCCTGTGCCCGCATTGCTTCCACTTGTCCAAGTATCTTGAGCAGCAGCTAATGGCCCGATAGTATCTGCCAATGTAGCTTGTGCAAAACTTGAAACAATTGCTGCAGCAAGCAATGATTTGTAATGTTTTTTATTCATGTTATTCCCCTATTTACCAGTCATTCCACAGCAATTATTTTTGGGTGAAAAGTATATTTTTCAGACTGTTATATTAATTTTTACTGGCAAAAATTTTCTTTTATTATTGTACATAACCATTTTGTCAGCTTGTGTTTATTTGTGATTTTTATAAATAAAGTTCATATTCAGGTTAAGCATAATTAAAACCAGTGTCAATCATGAAACAATAAGAGCTAGTGTAAGTTATTGATTTTATGAGATTATCGATAAATTATTTACAAGCTTTTGCAGTGATTAATGATAACTCACAAAAGCTTACAAGAACTTACAGTTATGGTGTTTTTTTATTAGCGCACACTAAGGTGGGGTTTGTTGGGGAAGGGAGATCAAAAAAGGCTGGAGAATTGCTTCAACAGCCTTTTGTTATTTATCGTCTTTTATTGAGATATAACTAATTTGTTAGCCTATCTTGTTCTTACTTGTTCGCTTTTTTGCGACGTAATGACAGTAAACCTAACATGGTTAATAAGCCAGCTGAGAATGAACCACCGTCACTTGCTCTTACACTTGAGTCAGCAACAGCAACATTGAATGTTGCCTCAGTGGTAGCACCCTTATCATCGGTAAGTTCAACAGTGATATTGTTATCACCAATATTGGCCTTAAGTGGTGTACCCGATAATTGGCCCGATTCACTCACTTTTAACCAGTACGGACCAGCTACTTTAGTTACTGTGAAACTGTCACCATCAGCATCCGTGATTAGCTCAGCAATACTTGCTGAATAAGCTTCGTTTCGAGAAGCGCCAGCTAATTCTGCAGCAGCAAACTTAGGTGCATTGTTAAATGCAACTGATGCATTTATCGTTAAGGTACCTGTTTGAGCTTTATCATCATTAAAAGTAACAGCCCCTGTGTAGTCACCCGTTGCCAGCTTAGATAAATCGGCAGATAAAACAGCCTCTTCATCAATCGTTAGCCAGCTTGAATCACTGTCCACTGAAAAAGTAAGTGTGCTGATATCGGCATTACCTAATAAAGTACTTAGATACTTTGTCACTACAAGATTACTGTTTTCGTTAACACTGTTTGAACCTAAGGCGATAGTGTCTGTAGACCACTGTATTACCTCATATGATTCAGCTAAAACACCTGGATCTTCGATAGAGCCATTTTCAGTGTTGTCAGCATCATAAATACCGCCATCTTTAATGGTTAATTGAATACAGTCATTGTCTGCTTTTAAACCGTCAATATATAGTTCACTCTCAGGTGCAGGACAATTACCATTTTCATCTTTAGCGGCAGAAGCAATGGCATTATCAGCATCACTAACAAACTTTACCCAGCCATCTTTAGGGGTGTACTTACGATATTCTGTGTCATCAGTAAGAACGACACCTGTTGGTAATGGATAAACGATTGGTGCAGTGCCACCAGTAGCTACACCATTAACCGTGAAGTTAAATAAACTTGCGCCTTCAATAGGGGCGAAACCTGCATCTGTAGTTTCAGCACTATCTGATGCAACATTGTCAGCTAAATCTTGTAGAGTTATCACTGCAGAGCTGGCAGAAAGACCTTTTGTAGTAGCGATACTACCAAGTGAAAGTGTCAAACCAGGTAAGGTTTGCAAAGGCTTTTGCTCCGAAGCTAGTGGTAACTGCGTGGTATCATCATTGTCATCAAGGTAATCAACAATGCCATCACCGTCAGAATCTTTAAAACCTTCTTCGGTATCTGGAATAGTATCGCCATCACTATCTGCATCAGCAACTAACTCAGGTAATGCTGTAGCGATAATTCTGATTTTTGTCGATAAAAGAGCAGCATACTTTTCAGTAGTATTATCTTCAGTAACATTTACTTGCAAAGCAAAATCACCTGACAACTCTGCCGGAGAAAAGGTAAAACTATTATTGGCAGCACTGAGCGCGTCATTACTATCAGTCCATGCTGTAGTATGAGTATCAGAACTATTAAAGTCAGAAATATCAAGAGTTACAGTAACATCGCCTTTAGTACCATCGATATAAGGGATTTCATCAACATTACCGGCACTGATAGTTGCTATGGTTTTGTCAGCTTGGCTTAAGGTCAAGGTCAAACTTGGCGCTAAATTACCATCAAATGTTGAAATAGTAACGGTTTCTTCATTTGCTTGAGCATTCGATGTAGCAGTTAAGGTTAATACCGCAGATTGACCACCTTGTGCATCGGCGTTAATTGTAATATCTATGGCTTGTGCATCGGTGTAATTTTCAGCAGTAAAGGTTAATGTATCGCTAATGTCATTGGTCGCATCCCCGGCAATAGTGTAGTCAATACTTGCAGGGTAACTTACTGCTGGACCAGATAATGCAACACTAGCACTTGCTGTTTCACCAGCAGGAAGCTCTATTATTTCTGGTTTGGTTAATATAACAAATGGGGTAATGTTAACGGCAATGTCTTTAGTGGCTTGATTACCAGCAGCATCGGTTGCTTGCACAGTTACCGTTTGAGCACCAGACGTTAGGTTGCTATCACCAACAATGGTGGCAGATATATCACCATCGTTATCATCGGTCGCGGTAATATTAACAAAAGCGCTAATGTCTGTTTTTGTGCCAGTAGCATTAACTTCTATTGGCGCAATATTTGAAGCAAATACAGGTTTGGTTATGTCTGATGGGGCACTAGCTACTGTTGTGATGTTCAATACAGGTCTGAAGCTTTCACTCGCTTCGCTTGAGTAGTATTTGGTAGCTCTGGCATCTGGATCGGCAATATTAATCATAAAGGTATAAGTACCATTACCATCAATACCGGCAGCTAAATCAAAATCGGCTGTAGCACCAACTGCAATGTCTGTTGCCGTGGCTATGGCATCACCTGTAGCCGCGAGTAAGTCATCATCAGTTAAATCAGTAAGTGTCGATTGGTCCCAGGCAGGGGCATTAGTCACTGGTGCGATGAAGGTATCAGGAATATTTCCTGATTTATTACCTTGTGCGGTAAGGGTTAAAATTGCAGTATCAACAGTATGCCCCGCTGGTACTCCTGCTACGGTAAATTGGATAAAGGCTCGCATTTTCCCTGTGTCAATACGGAGTGTCGTTTGGGTACCGTAGTTAGAGCCTGAACCAGCGCCACTACCATTGGTCCATGTATCTTGATCCGCGCTTATTGGTGCTAAAGTGTCTGCCATAGCAGTTTGAGATAAGCTTGAAATAATTGCCGCAGCAACCAGTGATTTGTAATGCCTTTTGTTCATGTTGTTCCCCAATTCATTAGTAGTTTCACACAGTTAACTTGGTGAAAATTTAAATTTTTAGGCAGCTAAGTTAATTATAACACTGCAGTAAACTTCTTTTTTATTATTAGGACGCTAATATTTGTTAGCTTTGTAATTTTTGTTCGTGTGTTTTTTATCTATAAAGTTCAAAGTCAGATTAACTATATTTAAAATGGCTGTCAATATTAAATATGCAGAAAACTTACACAATCCTTACGTATCTTTACAAAGTCGCTGTATTTAAAGGGGCAGGGCTATGGTCTGTTTTTATTCTGAGGAAGGAGTTACTTTGTTTATAATAAATAATAACTTGTTGTGTGGTTAGTTGACAGGTTTGCGGGTTAGTTAATGTTAGTGGCCTTGGTATATTTTCTATTTATTCAGCGGGTCTAGCGATCTGCAAACTGTCATCAATCACCCAAGACTACCTTTAAATGATTTTTCAGCAGCTTTTGTAAATCATCAAGACTAAAAAATAAGATAAATCGATTTACTTACGAAAAATAACAACTGTTATTTCACCTCTTCATCCTTGTCTTAGCAAAAAATGGCAAGCTGCTGATGGTAATTTTATGCATCCCCTAGCTGTATATTAGCGCTTTATGAACATGATGTTGGTGTACTTCATATTAGAAAACTGGTTATTTAGCTGCTGTCACTTTCACTGCATTGTGCATTTCTTGATCTTTATAAGGCTAGTTAAGAGGTTGTTTGCAATCACTTAAATTGATGCCTGAATTTATGTTCACTTTTGCATTCTTTTATAATATGGTTGTTATTTATAATAAACATGATTTAGCGGTAGAGTAATGTGAAGGGATTAATAATGATTAATAGCAGGCAATTAGCTAAGTTAACTCTTGGCTTCCCGCTAAGCTTAGCTATTAACTGCGCTGCTTACGTAAACTTGGCTAACGCATCTTCAATAAATGATGTTGCCAGTGTTCAACCATTAGCAAAGCCGAATATTATTTTAATGATGGCCGATGACTTAGGTTATGGTGATACCGGTTTTAATGGTCATGAAATTATTAAAACACCTTCACTAGACTTAATGGCGAAGCAGGGCGTTGTCATGACTAATTTTCATGCTGGTGGACCGGTCTGTTCGCCAACTAGGGGGACTTACCTTACCGGTCGTCATTATTTTCGCTATGGTATCTATAGCGCAAATGTAGGTCACTTGCCTAAACAAGAAATAACGATTGCTGAGATATTAAAAGAGCAAGGTTATAACACTGGTCACTTTGGCAAGTGGCATTTAGGTACCTTGAGTGAAAAAGTGTCAGCTAAAGGCGCTAAGCGTAAACCAAAAGAAAATTACTCTCCGCCATCATGGCATGGTTATGACAGCTCCTTTGTTACGGAATCAGCTGTGGCAACTTGGGATCCTGCTAAGGGCGAGCGAGCTTATAATAATCCTTTTTATTTAGATGGTGTGCCTGTTAACCCAAGAGACCCTTCATTAAAAGGAGGTGCAGCTAGGGTAGTGATGGATAGATCGCTTGCTCATATTCAAGCGTCAGTAAAGCAAGGAAAACCATTTTTTACTGTTATTTGGTTTCACGCACCACATAAGCCTGTTATCGCTGGCCCAGAATATTTAAAAATGTACCAAGGATATGGAGAAGCTGCACATTATTATGGTGCAATCACTGAAATGGATGAGCAAATAGGACGTTTGCGTGACACCTTAACTTCATTAGGTATAAGTGATAATACCTTAATTACCTTTACCAGTGATAATGGTCCCGAAGGTAAAAAGCAGAGCCCAAGAAATGCAGGCAGTACACATGGCTTAACAGGGCGAAAACGATCTTTATATGAAGGTGGTGTGCGTGTACCAAGCTTAGCATTGTGGCCTGAGCATATTAAAGCAGGCTTGGTAATAACAGATCCGAGTTCAACGCTTGATTACCTGCCAACGATTGCGCAATTGTTTGACTATCAAATGCCTGATAATAGACCTATTGATGGCACAAGCTTACTACCCTTGCTATTACAAAGTTCAGCAAGCGAAACAGGGCAGGTAACTGATAAAGATGAATTTAATCGACTGCAACCCATACCATTTCGCACTAAAAAGGTTTTTGCCTTGATTGATGATAACTATAAATTGGTTTTTAAAAGGCAGAGTAAGCAATTGCAGCTTTTTGATATTAAAAACGACCCCAAAGAATTAAACGATATTGCCAAACAAAACCCAGACATAGTTGAACGACTATATCGTGATTTTTTAGATTTCAATCAGTCGGCTAAGCAAAGCCAGCAGGGTGAGGATTATAGCGATGAGAGTTTTATTCCTGTGGGTAAGTGGATAGGTTTAACTAAGGCTAAATAAAGAAAATAAACGACTCTGGGTTAACGGAGTTGATAACTTATTATTAAGGAATAATATAAGTGAAAAAAACAATAACTACTGCCAGCATGTGTCTATTAGTGATGTTACTTTTAATGACTAATATAGCTCAAGCTAACGTGAATGCAGCTTATCGCGCTTATGCTAATAAAGATTACCCAAGTGCAGTCACTCTTTTTAAACAAAGTGCCCATATAGGCAATATTGAAGCGCAATTAAAGCTATCAGCTTTTTATGATCAGGGAATTGGTACTGAGAAAGATCCATTAATGTCTTATGTTTATATAGCTTTGGCAGGTGAATATGGTCATGAGCAGGCGAAACTCTTGCAACAACAAATATTTCAACAATTTAATGCGGAACAGCAGAAGAAAGCTCTGGCGTTATGGCATAGCTATCAAAAACAATATGGTGTGAAGGCGTTACAGCTAAGTGCTTTTCCTATATTAAGTGAAAAACGTCCTAATATTCTACCAATTAGGCGAAAGACTGAGTTAAGTAGTGCTTCACAGCAGCGATTTACAGCGACAAAAAATTATTTATCCTCAGTTATTTTTGAGTTTGATGTTGATGTTGATGGCAAGGTCAAAGATATCGAAATTGAAAAAGACTTTTACATGAGCTCTTTTACCAAAAATATAGCCATGAATGAAATGTCTGCTGCGAAATACCGTCCGGCAATGATCAAAAGAAAAAACAACAAGAAGAAAAAAATCAAAACCCTTGGTCATCGAAGTGTTTGGGCACAGCGAACTATTACCGATTCTTATGTTAAAGACCGCTTACCTAAGTTTTATCGACAACTAAAAGCATTACGAAAATCTGCAGAAGTCGGTAATGCTTATGCTCAGTACCAATTAGCGATGTTTTATTTAGTATTTCCTGCCTTGGAAGTGAATCAAGTAAATTATGTTAATTACATTGAAAAGTCTGCTAAGGCTGGAGTGACAGAAGCGCAGTTAGAGTATGCTCATCTATTATTGCAGGGGCGTAAAGTTACTTATGATGCAGAAGCTGCATTTAGCTATATGCTACAAGCAGCTCAGGCGGGTAATGCTAGAGCGCAACATAAATTAGCTCGTTACTTTTTTGCCGGCCAGGTTTTAAAGAAAAATGAGACTAAGGCATACTTTTGGTTTAAACAAGCTGCAGAGCAAGGGGAGACATATGCTAAGTACTGGTTAGCTCGACTCTATTTAACCAGTAATGATTTGCAATACCGAAACCCACAAGCAGCAAAAGAGCTACTAACAGAGACCCAAGAGCAGCAAGAAAATAACCCAAATTGGTATTATTATTCAGCTTTAGCTGAGCATCAGCTTGGCCATAAAGATAATGCTGAAGACTTATTGACTGATGGTTTAGATAAAGCTCAGGATTATGCTTGGAATGTTAAAGCGTTTAAAGCTTTAGCGCACAAGTTATAAGGGGGTAGGATGATAAAACAAAGAGGAGCGTTGCAGTTATTTGTGTGTGTACTGTTATTTACCGGGTTAAGCGCATGTTCTTCATCGGTTAAATATCGAATGGCAGTGGCAAATTATTATATGCCTTATGGTTGGATTAAATATGATGAAAATATTGTTAGCAAGCGCTCTGGCTATCAATTAATCACACAGGCAAAATTACTTGATAAGGGCTTATCAGATGTTTTTGCTATTCATGGTAAACCTGATTTTGTGCGAGCTAAGAGTAAAACAATTTTAAATTTAGCTTATATAACTAAAGGGCAGGTATTAAGTTTTAAACTTCAATCTGGCTTAGCGCCTAATGTTTTTAACTATCGAGACTTTAATCAACTCTCACAAAAAATGGTTCAAACATTTACTGAAGCACAAAAGCTGAAGTCAGTAGAATAACGCTTAGTTTCCCTTTTAATCTTAAGTAGAGGCTATTTACCTAGAATAACCTCTGCTTGATTTAGTTTTGCAGCAAAGCTGAACGGCCTGTTTCGTCTTTAACTTCTTTTTCAACGTCTTCTTTATTAGTAATGGCTCTGTCATTAATTACTAAATACAAACAGGGCAGCACTAATAAACACACCAGTGTAGTAAATAAAATACCAAAACCTAATGATACCGCCATGGGCACAACAAATTGTGCTTGTCTTGAGGTTTCAAATACCATAGGAGCTAATCCACAAAAGGTGGTGATTGTCGTTAGTATAATGGGGCGTATTCTTCGTCGACAGGCTTCTTTAATGGAATCTAATGCACAATGTCCTTGCTCAGACTTTTTATTGGCATATTCAACCAATATTAAACTGTCATTTACTACTACGCCTGCTAATGCCAGCATGCCCATTAAACTAACAATACTCAAGCCAAAACCTAACGCCATGTGCCCTAAGATAGCGCCTACTGCGCCAAAGGGAATAATAGCCATAATGACGATAGGTTGAGAGTAACTTCTAAAAGCAATGGCCAGTAAAATATAAATAGCCACTAAGGCAAAGCCAGTGCCTAATTCTAACCTTGAAACACTGTTGGCTATTTCTTCTTGATCGCCACCAAAGACAACTTTTATGCCAGGATACCTGCCTTGCAATTCTGGTACTAAATAATTTTTAACCATGTTAGCGACCGCAGGAATATTTTCTTCAGGCAATATCTCAGCGCCAACTTTTTCAACCCGCTGGCCTTTTCGTCTCAAAATCGTACTTGGTGCCAATACTTTATTAATCGTGGCGACGCTGCCAAGTGGCGCATAACCACCTGATTTTGTGCGGATAAGCAATGATTCTATTTTATTAACGTCACCACGTTCATGCTCAGGTAATCGAACGAGAGTGGTTACTTGATTACGTAACCTGTGTTGGCGTTGAGCACGCGCTCCGTATAACGATGCGCGCATTTGTGCAGCTAAATCCGTAGCATTTAAACCTAGCGCACGGCCATTTTCATTGAGGCTAAGCTTCCACTGGGGCTTGCCTTCTTCCATGGTATTAACGGTAGCAACGACATTTTCACTGTCAGCTAAAAACTCTACCGCGTCTTGCGCCGCCAGTGCCAGTACTTGACTATCACTATGGCGTAATTCCAGTGTTAACGAAGCCGAACTAACAGCACTAGAGCCTCGCCTTGCTCCGCTAAACCTTAGTTTACCGAGTTTAGGCAATGACTTAGCATGTTCGCGCCAAAACTCTTTTACTTGATTGGTTGAGTATTCACGTTCTTCGCTTTCCACCAATAGCAACGCAACTTCGACACTATTATCACGAATAATACTTCGGGTACTAATAACACTCTTTTCAATGCCATATTCTTTGATCATAGTTTCGGCGTTAGCGGTTAACGTTTGGCGCAGAAAAATGGCTTGTTGCTCAGTTGATGAATCAGATATTTCATAATTGGCTTTAACCCAACGACCATCCATTTTGGGGTACAGGCTAAAGCCCATTTTACCACTAAAAGCATAAGCCATAACGATGCAAAAAATAAAACAAGCCACTGATAACACTAAGGCTGGTCTGTTTAAACATTTGTTAAGCAGGGGAGCGTATGTATTTTCAATAAAGCGATTTAAAGCCAGATGACACTTCTTTTGCGCTTTATTAAAAAAGCGTTCTATTTTATTAGGCTGCTTATTATCAATATGTGCTAAATGTGCAGGCAAAATAAATAAAGCTTCAACCCAAGAAACCGCAAAACAAAGCACGACTACGATAGGAATTGCGCCAAATAACAATTTCATGCTGCCGGGCAGTAATAACAAAGGTAAAAAGGCCACTATATTCGTTAAAATAGCATAGGTAAGAGGCTTAGCTACTTCATTAGCGCCTTTTATCGCAGCCTGTTGAAATGACATGCCTTCTTGGATATGGGCGAAGATATTCTCGCCTGAAATAATGGCATCATCAACGACAATACCTAAGGCAATAATAAAGCCAAACATTGACACCATATTGATTGAAACATCAAAACTAGGCAGTAATAACATTGCCCCTAAAAAGGAACTTGGAATACCTGCCACCACCCAGAAAGCAAGTTTAAATTGCAGAAATAAACTTAATATAATTAATACCAGTAACAAGCCCATAAAAGCATTGTTGAGTAATAATCTTAAGCGTTTTTGGTAGTTCTTGGCATCATCATCAACAATAGCTATGCCAGCATTGGGCGGTAACATGGCGAGTATTTCTGGCCACATATCTTCGATAGCATCTGCAATTTGTGAGGGGGTTTGCTCGCCTGCTCTATAGATATTTAATTGTGCTGAAAGTTGGCCATTGTAAGTTACCAAGTCGCGGGTATCAGCAAAACCTTCGCTGACCTTTGCTATGTCTGCTAGCTTTAATTGATCACCTGATTTGTCAGAAATTAGCGGCACATTGGCTAAGTCTTCTGCCCAAAACTCTCGCTGGTCAACTGAAACAATAATGTCGCCATTCTTGGCTTTTATTTTCCCTGCAGATTGTTCAACAACGTTATTCTTTAACATGGCCGAGACTTTACTGAGCGTTAGATCATAAGCTTGCAGGTCAATTTGCGCCACTTCTACATGGATTTCTTCTTGTGGTATGCCTCTAAGTTTTACCTGCGATATATAAGGTGATTGTAAAATGCGATCACGCACCTGTTCAGTGAGGCGTTTTAAGGCAAAGCGGTCTAAATCAGCATGAACTATCAGTTCCATTACATCGGCAACACGAGTGTCTAGTTTTACTTGAGGTCGCTCCATGCCAGAGGGAAAAGATGATATTCTATTGACGGCTTGTTGAGCATCTTGATAAATTTTTTGAGGGCTTGCACCAGGGGCTAACTCAGCTTTTACCCGCAGCCAGCCAGATTTAATAAAGGTATCAACTTTACTAATACCATCAAGGCTATAAAGGGCCGCTTCTACAGGTACCGCAATGGCTATTTCCATTTCGTTTGGTGCAGCACCAGGGTAAGCAACCCGCACAGATATAGTATCTCTAGACGTTTCTGGCATATATTCTTTGCGAATAATAAACGACATCACCAGACCACCAAAAATCAAAGCAAGCATTAACAAGTGCGGAGCCACTTTGTGTTTGATCATCCATGTGATGGGACTCAATGATTTATTCGGCATAACTTGATCCCTGTTGCACTTTCAATTTCTTCTGCACTTTATTTTTACTTTTTGCTATGGAGTTTGACAGGCTTTTTCTGGTTCGCACCTGTAAACCAATGCTGGCAATACCAGGCTTTTCAGCGAGGGCTCTATCCCCTGATTTTATGTCAGTGTTAACATAAATAATGTCTTGGCCTTTAAACAATACTTCAACCGCTCTCTTTTGCAGGGTACTGTTTTTATCCACTACCCAAATGGTATTGTCTGCTTGTAACCAGGAGTGTTTAATGGTCCAAGCATCATTAATGGCTTTACCTTTTAGTTTGATATTTAAAAAGTCATTAATAAACACTTGTGGCAACATAGAGTGTTCAATTTGCGGGTCATCAATCGCGAGCAATAACTTCACCTGCCTATCTTTACTATCTAACTCAGGCAATACTGAGACGAACCTTGCGGTTCGTGTTTTACCTTCACCCCATAAACGTATTTGCGATATGTCGGCTAATGCCTGTTTATCTAGTAGCGACAAAAACCTATGAGGAATTTTGACTTCAAGCCAATAAGTCTCAGTATTTACAATAGAAAACAAGGAAGAATTGCTTGATACCTTACTGCCTAACCCCGCTGTTTTACTGATAATTTTGCCATCAAACGGCATCAATACACGGGTTCGATCTAGGTTTAATTGCGCTTTTTCAACATTGCTCTTTGCTACTGATATTTTGGCTTTAGCTACTGTTAATTGTGGCTCGCGTAATACTAAGGATTGATCAATAGCTAGACCATCATCACTATTGAGCAGTAATAACTCTTCTTTGGCTAAGAGTTGATCTGCCTGTACGAGAGAAAGGTTTGCTTGTGCTTGCGCTAAAAGGGCTTGCTGAGAATCCAATGCCAGCTCAAAGTCCAAAGCTTCAAGTTTTGCTAACCATTGACCTTTTTGCAATTGCCCGCCGGGGATAGCTAACGGATTAATTGACTCAATGTTACCTGATACCCGAGCATGAACCTTTACTGATTCTGCAGGAATAACAAAGCCAGAGGCATGCCAAGTAGGCACTACTGAAGCCTTAATTAACTCAGTTGTTTGCACCAAACGTAAGCGATTTTTCTGCTTATTTTTATAATTTACAGGTTCTTGCTGACCAGCGTGTAAAATATAATAACTGAGCAAAGCACCTAAAATAACAATAAGCAGAGGCAGTATTTTACGTGTAAAGAAGCGCATATTTTTAAAGAGGCCTTTTTTATTTAAACTTTTTTCCGATAAGCTTTGTTTAGTTAATAGATCAGACATTAACAGGGTTTCCCTTGGTTCTTATATTTGCTGCTTATTTTTGACGTGGCGGCTTGGTTGGTGGTTAGTTGCTCGCTAGTAGAAAAGTCACCGTGGCTTAATTCTCGGTAAAGTAATACTCGATTAATCATCACTTTTTTGTTCGCCTCGATAAACTGTCTTTCCAATGACAAAATACTTTCCTGTGCTTTGAGTAGGTTTAAATAATTGGTTTTACCATTTAGGTATTTTATTGTGGTTAATTTCTCAGTGCGCTTAGCCAGCTCTAACTGCTCTTGCAAATTTTTAGTGATCTTTAGTAGTTGTTCTTCATTGATCAGTACTTGATTAACGCTGGCGATAGCCGCTAGCCAAACTTGTTGATAGTCAAATAACAGCGCTCTTAGCTCAAGTTCACGTTGCTCTACTACGGACTTCCTCTTTCCACTATCCAACAGAGGCATAGTCAATGCGGCAATTAAATTGCCAGACCAGTCGTCAAATAAATCAGACACTGAATTGTTTACTGTTGAATAGTTCGCTCTTAAGGTAATTCGCGGATATTGATTGGAAATAGCTACTGCCAAATGTTCATCTGCAGCTTTTATTTTGGCAAAGGCTTGTTCAATATCAGGCCGATATTGTAATACCTGTGCAGGAACACCTAACTGTGGCAACTGTGGTAAGGGCGGTAGTGAAGGAGCGTTAACTAAACTTTTAGTCATTAATGCTTTGGTCGTTATGCCTAACCATAGCGCCAAAGTTTGCTGGTGTATGTATAAGTCGGCATGGTTTTTCGACTGCAGTACTTCAATTGACTTGAGTAACTTTTGTTGTTGCCAGATGTTGGTGATGGAAACTTTACCCATGGCGAAACGCCGAGAAATTACATTGAGTGCATCTTGAGTGCGCTTTAATTGATTTGCCAGAACTAACTCTTTCTCTTGTTCAGATTTTAAACCAAGCCAAGCATTACTAATACTGCCAGCAACCAAAGTCGCTCGACCGCGGTATAAAGCAATTTGTTCTTGGTGATTCCAGTAGGCTTTATTTTCATTGGCCGCAATACCGCCCCACAGATCAAGCTCCCAGCTAGAACTTAGGCCAAATGAGGCGTTATTAATTTCGCCAAAGTTATCAAATTTAGAGGATATATTAGAGGTTAGATCAAGGGTAGGGTATAAATTAGAGCCTGCAATCTTGCTATTGAGTGCGCTACTTTTCAACCTTAACTCTTTGGCTTTTAACGATAAGTTATCAGTAAGCCCTTGGTCGATTAGTTGAGATAATTGTTCATTGTTAAAACTATGCCACCAGTGTCTATCTAGTTTACCTTCTCCTTGTTTGATAAATGAAGTTGGCTGTTCAATATGTTCAATAACCATATTGTTATTTTGCGCACAACTAGACAGCAGCATCACCAATAGAGAAATCGGAATAACAGCCGAAAGTAAATCGGAAATATAAGAGGGAAGAAAAACAGGCAAGTTAATTTTCATAAAGTACTAGTACTACGTAATATTTTAAGATTTAGAGATAGCAATTTCAGAGCATTGGTAATTAACATGAATACGTAAAGGATTAACTTAAGCAAATATTAATTCAAAATACAGTCGATTGTCTTTTATATTTAAAAGTAATTTAATTGGAGGCAGTCAACAACTTAGTTTACAGTTCTTTACACTAAATCACTGAAGGGATAAGGGGTAAAACATGCGGGGTGGAATGTCTAAAGGCTAGTGGTTTATATATCTTGTAATATCAGTGTTCTAGTTTATTTTTAAGCTATATTAAAGTTATGTCTTAGTAAGGAAATGCTTGATAATTGCGCATTTACTTAATCTATTTTATTCAATATCGATCAGTGTACTTCAGGTGGAATAAATGAAATTAGTTATTCAGATGATTGTTTTATTGGCATTAACTGCAACTTTTTCAATTACAGCGAAGCCGTTGGTTTTTGCACTTGTTCCTAAAAATGAAAACTATAGCTTCTTTAAGCACAGTGAAAAGGGTTGTAAAGATGCGGCTAAAGCACTCGAAGTAAGTTGTATTTTTGTAGGTCCCAATAAGGTTGATTACAAACAACAAGATAAAATCATCGAGCAATTAATTGAACAAAAAGTTGATGGCATTGCCATTTCAGTAACTCAATCTACATATTTAGCTAAGAATAGTATTAAAAAGGCAATAAAGGCAGGTATTCCAGTGGTAACCTTTGATGCTGATTTTGATATGGCTACGCGTATTAAATTTCCGAATCTTCGTCAGGCTTATATAGGTTCAAATAATTTTGAACTCGGGCTATTGCTTGGCAGGCAGCTAAAAAAACTTAGGCCACAAGGTGGACGAATAATCATTCAGTCAGGACGCCCAGACTCAGCAAACCTTAATGAAAGAATTGTTGGTATTCGTACTTTTTTATCTGGTGAACACTCTTCAGTATTCTCAGGGGGAAAATTGCAAAATAGCAATGGTTGGACTGAAGAGATAGATCCTCTTTTCAGTTTTGGGATTGTTAAGCGAGCAAAAGATCAGATGAGGGCGGCTTTAAAATCAAAACAGCATCAATTTGATGCTTTTGTTGCTGTAGGTGGTTGGGCACAATTTGATGCGCAAGCTTATAGAAAAATGATGCGGCCTTTTAAAAGTAAACTTGCCAATAAAGAGGTCTTTGTAGTGATGGCTGATACTGAAAAAGGTCAGCTTGAGTTAGTAAAAGAAGGGCTTTCACATGTCAATATAGGGCAAAATCCATATGAGATGGGCAGGAAGGCATTAGTTGTTTTACACAGTATTGTCACTAAGCAAGTCTATAAGGAAATAAACTATACGCCACTAATATTATGTAACCAGAAAAATTATGTTGATTGTAAAGGGCAATGAAAAATACAAAGTTTAGTTAGAAAACAGACTGATTTAAAAAGTATTTATGTCCAGCCACTCCAGTGAAGAGGCTCATTAATACACTGAGTGGTGATTATTTTATTTAAAAAACACTTTTTAAAGGTGTTTTTTTTTGTTAGATTTAGCTGTCACATTACAATTATAAACATAAAAAATATTATTAACAGGTGTATTATGTCTAAATTATCAACAGTATTATTAACGGTATTAATTCTTTTATCTGGCAGTACTTTTGCCATGTCACTTTCAGATAAGGCTTCAGAACATGCAAAAAACAAGACGGCTGACTTTGTGCAAATTGTGCAGTTAAATGCCGACGAAGAAGCACAAGTTTATAAAATATTGTTAGCCAAAGAGCAAAACACTTTAGCTGCAAGAGAAAAGCATAAAGATGATAAACAGGCATTTAAGAGCGCCACTAAACCTTTTAATAAAAAATATAATCGCCAGATTAAAGATATTATTGGTAAAGATAGAATGAAAAAAATGAACCAGTTTTTTAAAGAACAAAAAAGCGGGAAGTAAATAACTCGCTGCTAAAAACTTCATACTTAGCTAAAGCCTAACTTAATAATTAAGTTAGGCTTTTTTTATGGGCTCTATAAAGAGTATTACTGAGTTGCCTCTATTTATGGTTAGAATTTCCCATTGTGTCTGTCAGTTTTATGCTAATTAGCTTTACAATACTTAACATGTGGTTATTATATAGAAAGTGCACTTTGGCTTTTGGTACAGTATTACTGCGCCAAAGACAGTCGTCATCGTTAAAACGAGGTAGATATGATAATCAATAAGAATGCCGCTAATTTTATACAAAGCGGTCGAGATAAGAGTTCAGCCAATAAACATACTTTCACGCAATATCAAAAAGCCATTATTTGTGCGTCTATGTTGTTTATTGCGCCATCATGGGCAGATGATCTTTTTGTCGCAAAAGACGGTATAGATAGCTCTGCAAAAGATGGCAGTATTGACCAAGCATGGGCGACTCTTAGTTACGCTTTAGAGCAGGTTAAAGCCGGCGATACCATTAATATTCGTAGCGGTCGTTATAGTGAAAAAATTACCAAAGGCAATATTAGTGGTACAGCTTTAAAGCCAATTATTATTCAATCATATAATGGTGAAAAGGTTACCTTTGATGGCACCGTAGCGCTAAGTACTATAACCAGCGGCAGTTGGACCCATCATGAAGGCAAAATTTATAAGTTGCCATTAACCCAGCCAATATGGCAGTTAATTGTTGATGATGAGATGATGATTAATGCTCGTTGGCCCAATGCCCGTTTTGATGATGAAAGTATTTTTACACGAGAAAGTTGGGCAATTGGTTTAGATGCTACTACCACCAATGGCCATATTGACACAGACCCAAGTGTACATGACTTGGCTGCTGCCAATATTGATGTAAGCAACGCTGTCATTATTGCTAATATGAGACATTTTGATACTTACACCCGAAAAGTAACGTCACATAGTGCTGGAAGTAATGTACTAGATCATGAGCCAACGACGTTCTTTTGGGGCAGTAAAAGTTATTATTACTTGCAAGGAGCGTTAAGCCTACTTGATCAAAATAAAGAGTGGCACATTGATGCAGCAAGTAATATGGCTTATTTTTATGCTGCAGATGGTAACAAACCGAGTGGTGATATTCGTGGTCGTAACCAACAGTTTGTCATTGATAGTAATAATTGGAACTATGTCACTTTTAAAGGCTTAGACTTTTTTGCCACCACAATGGAGTTAACCGGCAGTGAAGCGATTACCATTGAAGATTGTAACTTTAACTATGCTGGTGTTTCGAAGCGCGCTTTAGGTGAGGTGAATGCTAAAGCCTCAATGCTTCGATTAACCAATGGTTCGGGGGGCGGAAACTTTGTATTACGTAACGTCACTATTACAAATTCTGATTCTCAAGCGTTTCAAATCAAAGGTAATAATACTGTTGTAGAAAACTCGTTATTTGAAAATATTGATTGGGCAGCAACAGAAGCCTATTCACCTAGTGCTAGCCTAGTCTTTCATGGCAATAATACCTTGTTTCGTCAAAATACTATCCGTAATTCAGGTACTTCAGAAACTATTGCAACGGCAACTTTAGGCTCTGCTAGTAATAGTAGTATTACCGCAGAATACAACGACATTGCTAATACTGGTTTTGCACAAAGTGATGGTGCACAGCTGCAAATTCGCATTGATGCCCAAGACGACACCATAGTTCACCATAACTGGCTACATGATACACCCAAATACGGCTTTCGTTTTGATGCACCTATTCCACCACCATCATGGGGTGAAAATGGCTTTTCACATCACAATGTTGTCTGGAATAGTAATGGCGCTAACCCAAAAGGCATGGATGACAGGCACTACAATAACTTATTATTTGATAATGAAAACATAGATTTAATTGTATTAGATGACACTGCTGAAAATGGTGATAAAAGTAATGAGACCACCAAAACAATTAATAACGTATCAGACTCTATTTCAGGGCACCGTACCGATGTAGCCCCCGTGCCTGGCATAGTAGGTACTAACTTTAATGGTGTTAATGAAACTGTAGAAGTTAAAACATTATTACGTGATCCTCAAAATTATGATTTTAGACCCGCCATCGGCTCAAGCCTAATTGATGCTGGTGATGTCATTGCTGATGTTGATTATAGTCATCCAACACAGGGTGGGGCTCCTGATCTTGGCGCGTATGAATCAGGCGATGACAATTATTGGATACCCGGGCGAAAGCTCGTGAGCAGTTCACATCCGATTCCTTTTAATGACGGCAATACTAGCAACACCGATAGCGATTTAATGTGGCGAGAAGGTTATCAAGCAACGTCTCACAAAGTCTATTTTGGTACTAGCTCTGGTGCATTAAGTTATAAAGGTGAGCAAAGTAATAATATATTTTCTCCTGGTACGTTAACCATTGGACAAACCTACTACTGGCGCGTAGATGCTGTTACAGCGAGTGGAACGATAACAGGTGATGAATGGCACTTTACTGTCGAAGCCGCACCAGTATTTACCTCTGTTAATCCAATTGCAGATGCTTACGTTGATGATAATGCGGCAGACACCAATAAAGGAAGTGAAGGTGTTATTAAATTAGTGACGCCAGTAACTGTTGGTGGGGCGTATGAGCAACGTATTGGTTTTTTAAAATTTGATGTTGATGTGCCAGGCGTTATTATTTCTGCCAAGCTCAAGCTTTATAATGCTCAAGGCTCACATAACAAAGGCATTAATGTTCATAAGGTAAATGATAGTAGTTGGGCTGAAGATACTATTACTTGGAATAATCAACCCGTGATAGGCGCTTCTATCGCTAAAGAAGATGTTAATGCAAATACTTGGCAGGAGTTTGATTTAACAGGGCAGATCACCAGCAATGGTTTCTTATCACTTGCCCTTAAACGTGATGCCCTTGATTCTCGTCGAGAAATTGTCTCTAAAGAAGGAGTTAATCAACCTGAACTAATCATTGAATATAAAGTACCTGTTGTTGATGTTAATTCTGCGCCAGAATTTACTGAGGCTAACTTCAATAAAGCGAATGGCACAGAGGGCGCTATTTATAGCGACTCTATTGCTAATGAGGCAATTGATGTTGATGGTGATGCAATCACTTTTACCAAAGTGTCAGGAGCAGGTTGGCTAATAGTTGCTAGTGACGGTACTTTATCGGGCACCCCTCAATCAACAGATGTCGGCGAAAATAGCTTTGTGGTGAAAGTAGTTGATAGTGAAGGGGACTTTTCTCAAGCAACTCTGAATATTACCGTTGATGCAGGCACAAGTGACACTGGCACAGGTGACACTGGCACAGGTGACACTGGCACAGGTGATACGGGCACAGGTGATACCGGTACAGGTGATACCGGCACAGGTGATACCGGTACAGGTGATACCGGCACAGGTGATACCGG
>Ga0105356_10002110_pt1 | contig 19840 bp, 11 predicted proteins | sample GOMGulsemesocosm_3_FD_83502 | JGI IMG/M metagenome (GOLD analysis project Ga0105356, IMG submission 83502) | Methane-oxidizing microbial communities from mesocosms in the Gulf of Mexico - GOM9D Gulf of Mexico | ecosystem: Environmental > Aquatic > Marine > Cold seeps | place: Gulf of Mexico... | reverse complement strand
GCTACCCATTTATTGTCGGTTACGGCAACAAAACTGACCGGTAAAATGATTAAGGCACAAAATAATAAGGTCATCTTACGGGCTTTATTCACGGTCCAACCTTTTTTCATAAAGTAGCCAGAAAGGTAACCGCCGCCAATGCTGCCAATATCAGCCAGTAGGTAAATAATAAAAAACGGAATAGCAATATTTTTAATATTAACGCCAAAAGTATCGGCTAAAAATTTTGCGCCCCAAAATAAATAAAACCACCAGACAGCATCGGTAATTTTTGCCACGGCAAATGCCCAAGTTTGACGTTTTTTAACCACTTTACGCCATGGTAACGACTCACTAGATTCTTCAACAGAATCACTTTGTATATACGCTAATTCTTCTTTAGAGACCTTAGGGTGAACTTCAGGCTTTTGATAAGTGCGTAACCATAAAACAATCCAAATTGAGCTTAATGCACCGGTAATTAAAAACGGAATTTGCCAATTTTCACCATCAACCGAAACAATAGCACCAACCACAAAAGGCGCCGCAATAGCACCAATACTGGTTGCTGCATTGAAAATACCCGTTGCAAACGCCCTTTCTTTTTTAGGAAACCACTCGGCAACGGTTTTAACGGCCGCAGGAAAATTACCTGCTTCACCAAAGCCTAAACCAAAACGTGCCGCAGCAAAGCCTATGACACTAAATATTGGCTGAACTAACGCATGTAACATGCCGAACACACTCCAGATCAATATAGAGAGGGTATAGCCTTTTTTAGTGCCGATACGATCAATCATGCCCCCCATGGTCAACATACCAAGCGCATAAGCGACTTTAAATGCGATCATAATGTTGGCGTAATCGGCATTACTCCAACCAAACATTTTCTCTAAGGTGGGTGCCATCACCCCAATAATACTGCGATCAAAATAATTTATCGTGGTCGCAAACATTAGCAGTGCTAAGATTCGATATCGGTAATTGCCGATATTGTTACTTGCTGCGGTATTTTCAGTCACTACGTTATTTGTTTCAATTGTCATAATTCTTCTTACTATTATTTAATAAATTGACTTTGTTTTGGCCCTAAATATGATGGCTTTAAACCACCGGTATTTATGACTACTTTTTGAATAACCACACCGACATCAACCATATATATACGAAGCTTATGGGCACCTGCCTGCGAAATATTATGGTGACTAATCGCATAGCGAACACCATTTTTAACCGACTCTTGCCAATCACTGTGTTTACTATTTTTCAAAATATCAATAATTTGAGGCTCTTCATCATCAAACCCGATAGCAAAACGTAACCCTCTAGTTGGTACAATAGCTAACGTAGGACTTACTATCGTTTGTACTTCTATACGACCTTGACTGAATAAGTGAACATCATATTCTAAATAAGGCGCCTTCTTAGGATCCTCAAAACTATGGTCAATATTCGAGGTAGTCGCAGCCATAGACGAATGTGTTCTGCCATGAGATGGGATTTCTTGCCAACTGGCTTGCGGTTGATTAGACGATGTTGTTCCTGACGATTTAGTTTTAGCACTAGCCGCTTCCATTGAAATATAACCATCAGCTTCAATAAAGCCTTTAACAGTATTTTGCTTAGGATTAACAGCTGATACCTTTATTTTTGCCCCTCCCCAACCTGTACCTTTAATAAAAATAGAACCTATTGATGTTCCTTTCGGAGCTTTTGACCAATCAACACTAACTAAAAGTCGAATTCCTTTGGTTACCTTGCCACTTGATTGACTAATGTTGATCCATGTATCAGAGGCTGTAGCAGTAAAATTAAAAGCTTTTAAACCTTTATTAAAAACATCAATATAACGTTGTTGTTGACCATAAGGGCTGAATGAATCTAAAGATAACCTGCCGGTTTGAGGCCAAGGAGTACTATGACCCTCAATAGCCACGCCCATATCAGCAACCTTAGCAGGCGAATTTATCGATAACCAAGGTAATACATCTTGTGGTGGATTATTCCAATTGCTATAACCTATATGGCTTTGGTCCATAAAATGCTGCCAACGACCATCCTTCAACTGATGATACTGCTCTTTTAACTGGGCATCATTGGCAAAATTCTGTTTTGCTAATTCAGCATAGTCATTAGCACTTGCTCTTCCTTGTGCTGCATATAATCGATTTTTAGCGACATTATTGTATAATTCAAACAAAGTAGTACTGGCTTTAATTGGGTGTAAAACCAATTGGAAGAACGCTGGCTGTTTATTTTCAGGTAACGCTTTATAAATAGCTTGTGCTTGAATGACTAACGCTTGTAGTTCAGCTGAGACAGTGTCAGCCTCATTATAATTTAATTGGCTATAAGTATTTTCATCCATCAATTCAGGTTTACGTCGGCCATTATGGCGAGTATAACCCGTTAGGATATCAACAATTTCTTGAGAATACTTTGTACCAAACTGCTGCGTAACCCAGGCAATATTATAATCATGCAATTTCTCTTTCGGCATAGCTTCTGGGTTCCAAGCCATAGTCAAAAAGAAGTCTATTGGGTATTCCATTGGCTTTAAATCACCAACATTAGTTAACCAAATTTGTTTCGCGTCAAATTGATACGCTAAATCCATTTGCTCCCAAATTTTAGTGATGGGCGTGGTATTGATCCAACGGTATGAACGCGGTCCACCCACATAATCAAAGTGATAATAGACACCTGCCCCACCACTGCGTTTGCGCTCTTCGGGTGTAGGTAAACGACGAATATTGCCCCAGTTATCATCTGACCAAAGTAAGGTGACGTCATCAGGAACACGCATACCGTTTTCATAATATCCTTGCACTTCTTTGTAAAGCGTCCAAACTTGAGGAACTTCACTAATATCTTTTTCATCAAACGTTTGCGTTAGTATTTCTCGCTGATCTTTAACAATTCTTTCGAGTAAACCTATATTTTCATTTTCACTCATGGGCGTATCATGTTGACCACGCATACCTAAAGTGTAAATACTTTCATAAGGTTTATTACGTGCAGCACATTTTTGCCAAAATTGATAAAGATTTTTAGCATTGACGTCATAATCCCACTTACCTTCACCACGACGGTTCCACTCTTTGTCTGCACATAACATCGGCTCATGATGAGAGTTACTCATCACAATACCGTATTCATCCGCCAGCACCATATTTAATCTATCATCATCACTAAAAGCACTATTCCACATAGCAGGCCAAAGAAAATTTGCTTTTAAACGTAGTAACAAATCAAAGACATGAAGGTAAAATTTATGATTATAATCACCATATTTAGCTTTTACCCAGTTTGTTAAGGCCGGGGCTTCATCATTTAAAAATATTCCGCGATATTTAACTTTAGGTTGGTCTTGATAATAAGTGTCTTGCTTAATAAAAAGTTGCGCACTGCGTTTAATCGGCACATCTGCCCACCAGTACCAAGGTGAGACACCTATTTTTTCACTGAGATCATAAACACCAAAAGTAGTCCCTCGCTTATCACTTCCCACGATAACAAGCGCTTGCTTTACATTGGGTAAAGGATTATTTAGCACTTGAATCCTATAGGCTTCCCATTGACCTTTAAGGCTAGTGACCTCTAATTTTTTAGTTGCCACTAATTGGTCAATTAAAGTACTTTGTCCAAGAGTACCAATAATAACGAGGGTTTTATCAGCGCTGTTTTTATGGCTAATGTCAGGTTGAATACCTGTGACCTTACCAATATCTGTTTGTAAATTACTAACCGCATGGCGCACCCCTTTATGATCATTTTTATCAACATAAAGCGTTGCCGCGCCCTTGAGTGACACCAACGGAAAATCGTTGTCACTTTGCTGTACATTAATATAATCAGCATTACTTGCCGCGGCTTGAAAAGGTAATAATATTACCAAGAGTACTAGAGCAAGGCTGCGCCCGACCTTAAAAAAATATAAAACTGACATCTTATTTTTCACTTCCTTCAATTCGACTATGAATACCTAACGTTGATCCCACAAAACCTCCTGCTATTTCAGTACTTAACATTGTGGCATCAAGATTTTCTGCGAAATAGACTTTATCCTCACTCTCAACTTGATAAGCAAAAGAAATATCACCTTTATTAGCGCTGATCGAAAAGACTAATTGTTGCCCCGAAATGCCATCGAACTCCACACTGTTGATATGGGTAACTTCGCCATTTTTAACCTGCTCTAAAAACACTTTATAGCCACGGTTTATTTTCTTTGCCGCAAAATAGTAATGATATTGACTATTTTGAAATGCAACGATTCCAGCAGAGACTTGGCTAGATTCTGGTAATAGCAGTGCGGTTGAAGCGTCGAAAGTCATATGCTGTTGTCTACGTCCCAAATACGTGGGTTGCTGCTTAGTATGTAAACTAATCGCTGAAGGATTTAACTGAATTTTACCATTGCCTAACTGAGCCCACCCTCGATATGTGTTACGTAGCATATTCCAGTGAGGGCTTAATTTAGTTGACGAAAACTCATCACGCCAAACAAAGTTTCCCGTTAAAGTATCGGCGTCAACTAATTGATTAGTTGTCGTCGGTTTTTTCAATTTATAAGGAATTGCTTTACCTTGTTCAAGAATATGTGGCCACTGATTATTCCAAGTAATAGGCAATAAAAAGGTTTCTCTACCGGTATTGTATAAATTTTTATCATAAGGTCGAGTACCTAAAAATACTGCCCACCATTCTCCTTCGGGTGTTTGGATCATATCCACATGGCCGGTTGAAGTAATTGGGTTAGTTCTATTTTTCGGTAGATCTCGCTGCGTTAAAATGGGATTACCTGCATATGGCACAAACGGTTGTTCTAAACTTTTTGTCCGAAAGATCACCGCGGAATGCTGATCGCCAGTGCCACCTTCTGCACACAGTAAATAGTACCAACCATTGATCTTATAAATATGTGGCCCTTCAATCCAAATTGGATTTTTACTGATATCAACGCCACCATCAACAATGACACGACCTGAATCTTTAATGACTTTTTTCGCTTCCATGTCGTATTCCCACAGCCAAATTGCGCGGTGACCTTGGTACAACGGCTCTTTAGCCGGAGCGTCATTATGAGCTATGTAGACTTTTCCATCATCATCAAAAAATATATCTGGGTCAATGCCGCCTATTTCAGGTAACCAATAAGGCTCAGACCATGTACCCGTAGGATCTTCTGCGGTAACAAAAAAATTACCACCACTGGCAACCGCAGTGTTAATCATATAAAACAAGCCATTGTGGTAACGAATAGTTGGGGCATAAGCCCCTTTTGAAAGACCTAAATTGTTATAATTGAGTTGACTTGAATTCGTTAATGCATGACCAATAAGTTTCCAATTAACCAGATCACGACTATGTAAAATGGGAACACCTGGTGCATAAGAAAAAGATGAATTGACCATATAATAGTCATCACCTTTACGGGTAATACTCGGATCGGGAAAAAAACCTGCTACGATGGGATTTTGATATTGTTCTTTAGGTAAAGTCTCGGCAAATATTTCATCTTTCCCTTGATATTCAAACCAGTCAAATGACACAGTTTTATTGGTTGGCACTATCCCGGAAAGCCCCTCAGCCATACCTTGTAATGCCGCTTTTTCAGTAAAATCTTCATTGAATAACAATGCCCAATCGGCACGTTTTTTAAAGCCTGGAATCCAACTATCTTGGTCTGTTATGCCCCATACAGTAATACCACCACGTAACGATTCTGGTACTGATTCTATATAAGCATTCACAACTTCAGCATATCGTTGACGTTGTATTTGCGCGACAGCACTGGTTAATTGACTATATTGCTCGGCTTGATTTACCGCGATATCTAATTCTGAAATTCTCACTTTTAAGCCACGTTTAACCACTTTGGCAAATGCGGCTTTAATGTTGTCAAGGCTTGGCGTGTCTGTAGTGATATGAACTTGAAAGCCAACACCATCAATAGGTACATTGCGTGCTTGAAAATCATCAACCATTTCAATGACACGGTCAATTTTGTTGGTGTTCTCAGTTAAGTTGTAATCGTTGTAATATAAATCAGCCTTAGCATCTGCTTCGCGCGCTAATCGAAAAGCAGTTTCTATATAGCTAGCGCCGATATTTTCATACCAAATAGTGTCACGGTATGTGGAGACTTCATCATCGGTAAAGGCTTCATTTACCACATCCCAACTAGTTAATTTTCCTGAAAAATGACTCGCAACCGTGGTGACATGTTCACTCAGTACTTGACTAAAGTCTTCCGCGCTCCCTTGATATTCATTCATCCATTTAGGCGCTTGGGTATGCCACACCAATGCATGACCATGAACAAGATTTTGATGCTTTTCAGCGAAAGCAATTAACGCGTCTGCTTGTTCAAAATTATAGCGATTAGCTTCAGGGTGTAGGTACATCATTTTCATGATGTTCTCAGCTGTAAGACTATTAAAGTGCTTTTTAACCACTTCTTGGCGTTCCGGGCTATCCAGTAAACTATTATCTGCATCGCCAGCAGGTACTGCGACGCCAATTGGAAAGTTTACTAATGACTTTAATGAAAGAGTTGTAACTGCTGATGAAGGGGTAGTACTTGCTACCGTAGCATTGCTCTTATTACTGGTGGTGGGATTACAAGCCGTAATAAGTAAAAACAACTGAAAATAAAATAACGCAAAAATTTTTTTCATCAAGTATCCTATCAATTATCTAATGAATGATATGCTGCTTGTCACCTTATCTTGTATACAAGCCCATGACACTTATTCTGTGTCACATTGTGCTTATGAAATATGACTAAATTGCCTTTAAGAGCGTTACATAAAGAAAGAATTGAAGGGCTGCAGGTAAAGCTGAAAAGAAAAATAGAGTAAAAAAGCCGTGATTAACTTGGTAATCCCCTTAAATATATGACATTACATATAGTCCAACCTATTAACGAGACAATCACGGTTTTCTTTCCAAGGTTAACTAAGTAAATTTACCTAGTTAAATGCACTTATTTCAATGGCGCCAGTTAACCTAATGAGTAGCAATGAACAGCTGTTGATTAATACTTGCTTGGAAAGGAGATGCTGGTAAACCTTCTTTATTAAATAAATTAGCATTCACGGGGTTATCCGCCCAAGCATAGCGAACACTAATAGGAGTGGTGATATCAGGGTGCCAAACTTTAACCTTATTGTTAACAATAACGGCATTAGCCCAAACGAAGTTACCGTTTTTATCAGCGATCGCAAAGCCTGCTAATTTATCACCTTGGTAAGCCAAGCCGCTACCAAGATGGGTAAAGCTTACTATTGCTTCATTAGCTACAATTTCCATCGAGCTAAATAACGGACCAGAATAAACTACACTATTATCATTGTACGCAAGTTTTTGTGCTGCCAACGCTAATCGATCACCCAGTGATTTTTTATCTAAGGGATGAATATCGTTCCATTCCCCAACATCAATAGCCACTGCCATCGCGGTATTCGGCTCACTGAGTGCCATACGTTGGGCATCACGTGTTTCTGCCCAGCGACTTTCATCCGGTTGTGATTTCGCTTCAAGAAAATTAGCCAGTTGCACATAAATAAAGGGGAAATTTCCTTGTGAAAATTGTTTGCGCCAATCTTGGATCATCGCAGGAAATAAGTGTTGATACTCTTTGGCACGGTTGGTATTCGATTCACCTTGATACCAAATAACACCTTTTATGGTCGTTTTTAATAACGGTGCTAGCATGGCATTATAAAAACCTAACGGCTGACCGTAACTTTGAAACTCAGGAGCGGCTAGAGCTAAAGCGGGTGCGCCAATTTTATATTGCCATTTGCCTTGTAAATCAATTTTTCTTGGCCCTACTTTTATAAAATATGGCTTTTCTTTAACAAAGCCGCCTTTACCTGAATTACTAATTACCCGTACCGTAATAATATTTTTACCTGCTTTGAGGATATTTTTGCCAACAGTATATTTACGCGGTGGATATTGATAAGTGGTATTGCCTATTTTTACGCCATTAACATAAACAATATCCGCATCAACAATTCTGCCTAAACTTAATTTAGCGGGAAGGTTTGCTTCTGCTTGCGTAAGCTCAATTTCTTTTTTAAACCAAATGGCGCCATTGTTAACGTTAATGCCTTGATCTTGCCAAAACGATGGCAGTTCAGTGGCTGGCCATTGGCTGGCATTATATTCAAGCTGATACCAAGGCATTTCAGCATTAGCTAACCCTAAGTCGTTAGCATTAAGCGCGTTGTACCAATCATCACTGCGTTTTTTATCGCTGGCAATTAATTTATCTAAGTACCCTGTTTGACGATATTTGGCTATTTTTTCTAAATAATGAGGATATTGCTTTAACGCCGCTTCACTCATCCATGCCTCTGCGGGTGAGCCACCATAACTACTATTAATAATGCCGATAGGTACTTGGTATTGCTGATGAATATTTTTTGCAAAGAAATAAGCCACGGCTGAAAAGTTTTTAATAGTGTCTTGGCCCAGTTGCTGCCATTGACCACTGTCAACATCATCATTGGTTGCTACAAAATCATATTTTCCTGGCACCACGAATTGTCTGATGTTGGCAAAGTTGTTTCGTAAAAACTCTTGTGGATATTTTCCTTTTACTCTGGCCATTGGCAATTGCATATTCGATTGTCCTGAAGCAAGCCAAACGTCACCAAAAACCACATCATTAATGACAATATGGTTATTACCGATAATTTCAATTTTATGGGTTCCTCCCGCAGGTTTTTCAGGTAACGATATTGACCACTGCTCCCCTGAGGTAATGGTCGTTGCGACGACGCGTTCATTAAATTTCACCACAACTTTTTCACCCGGCGAAGCCCAGCCCCAGATAATATTAGTACTGTCGCGCTGTAATACCACGCCATCACTAATTAGGCGTGGCAAGCTGACATCAGCCATCGCACACGAAGAGAGAAAACAGGTAAAGAAAACAAATCTTACTATTAGTATTTTAATTGCCGACATCACAAACTGCCCTTGTATTGGTATGGGTAATATAAATGTATCTACTGGAACATTAGTGAGCAATTATTGAGTATTTTCTGGTGCTATTTCATTACATTTTGTTGCTTTGAAGTTATGATTTTATTCATCGCTTAGTTTTTAAATACTATTTTTGCTATTAATAGCCTACTAATTTACTTATCGAGATTATAATGACGACCTCCAATATGCTAATAGATGATAACCGTCTATTTCCTGTTGAATCAAAAACGAGAGCCATCGCACAAGAGTTATATAGCGAAGTAAAAAACTTACCTATTATCAGCCCTCATGGCCACACTGATCCTCGCTGGTTTGCAGAAAATTGTAATTTCGACAATGCGACTAGTTTATTGTTAATTCCTGATCATTACGTATTTCGTATGCTCTATAGCCAAGGAATATCGCTTGGTGATTTAGGCATTACCCGAATAGATGGGCAGCCCAGTGCCACAGATTATCGCGCGGCGTGGCATATTTTTGCTAAAAACTACCATTTATTTCATGGTACGCCTTCACGTATTTGGATGGATTACGTTTTTTATCAAGTCTTTAATATTAACTGTGAGCTTAATGCTGACTCTGCTGACTTTTACTACGATACCATTAATACACAGCTAGCTACCGCGGCCTTTAAACCGAGAGCGTTACTCGATAAATTTAACATTGAACTGATTGCCACCACCGAAGGCGCTACTGATAAGTTAAGACACCATGAAGCGTTAAAAGGTACAGGCTTTGAACACCGAGTGATCACCTCTTTTCGCCCTGATGATGTTATCGATCCTGACGGGGTTAATTTCGTTACCAACTTAGCCATCATGGCCGAGCAAACCGGCGAAGACACCCAAAGTTGGCCCGGTTATATAGCAGCATTGAAAAAACGCCGCGCATTTTTTCGTTATCAAGGGGCGACCGCAACGGATCACGGTCATAAAACAGCCCGTACTGCCGATTTAACGCTGTCAGAATGTACGAATTTATTTGCTAAATGTATTGCTGGAACAACAACCTCTTTAGAAGCTGATATTTTCCGTGGACAAATGCTCACTGAAATGGCCGGTATGAGTATCGAAGATGGTCTAGTCATGCAGATCCACCCAGGGGTTTTTCGCAGCCACAATGCACAAATATTAACTCAATTTGGCACTGACAAAGGCGCCGACATACCTGAGCCAATCAGCTATGTGGAAATGTTAAAGCCCTTATTAGATAAATATGGCAACAACCCTGCTTTAACGGTAATTTTATTTACCTTAGATGAAACGACTTACTCAAGAGAGCTCGCGCCTCTTGCTGGCCATTACCCGTGTTTAAAATTAGGGCCGCCGTGGTGGTTTCATGATAGCCCAGAAGGGATGTTAAGATATCGTCAACAAATGTCTGAAACAGCGGGTTTTTATAATACCGTAGGTTTTAACGATGATACCCGCGCTTTCTTATCGATTCCCGCCAGGCATGATGTTGCCAGACGAATGGATTGTCGATTTTTAGCCACTTTAGTCGCTGAGCACCGGTTATCACTAAACCAGGCTCATCAACTAGCCTATCAACTCACCTATGGTTTAGTTAAAAAAACCTACTTAAGTAACCGAGATTAACGTTGAATATAGAGACTCAAGCGACAATGCAATTAACCAATAATACCTTAGCGCAACTTGATGCCAGTATTGCTCAACCTCAATATGTTCGAGAAAAAACCGATATTGGCATTGTGCACCTTGGTCCAGGTGCTTTTTTTCGTTCTCATCAAGCATGGTTTACCGAGCAAGCATTAAACCTTCGCGGAGGAGATTGGGGTATTTGTGCCGTAGCCCTCAATAGTAATAGCGTTAAAAAACAACTTGAACCGCAACAGGGACTATATAGCTTAGTAGAGCTGGATAAAAATATAAAAACGTCGGTAATAGGTGCGGTAAAAGAAGTATTGGCCTATCAAGAAGATTTTGCCGCAGTATTATCCTACCTTTGTGCGCCAAAAACTAAAGTAGTAACCTTGACCATTACCGAGAAAGGTTACTATCAAAACGTTGAAGGTCACTTAAATCTCAATGATGCGGTTATCAAGCAAGATTTAGCCAGCCCTGAACACCCAACTTCAGCAATTGGTTTACTGGTGTTGGCTTGTCAGCAACGCCTTAAAGCGAACATTGCTCCCTTAGCAATTATCAGCTGTGACAATGTCAGTGATAATGGTAAAAAGCTAAAGTGCTCATTAGTAGAATACGCACAAAAATTAGATCAAACGTTAGCAGATCACATTCAAGCAAAGGTAATTTGCCCCGGTACTATGGTCGACTCAATTACCCCAGCAACCGATGACGCCTTAGCAGCGCAACTATTCAATCAATATAACTATCAAGATAATTGGCCAATTAAAAGAGAAGCTTTCACGCAATGGGTGATTGAAGATATTTTGCCGGCAGATATACCCGCTTGGCACAACGTTGGGGTAACCTTTACTAAAGATGTTGCCGGCTATGAAATGGCAAAATTAAGAGTACTTAATGCTACCCATTCAACCATGGCCTATTTAGGTTGTTTATTAGGGATTGAAACGGTGTATGATGCGATTCATCAAGCGTCGATACAGCATTTTATTAAGGGAATGCTGGCTTCTGAGGTTAAACCATCCTTTACAGTGCCCATTGATATGAACTTTGAGCACTATTGCCAGAGTATTTTACAACGTTATCGTAACCCTGAAATAAAACATTTATTAGCACAGATTGCTTGGGATGGCTCACAAAAACTCCCTATGCGTATAATTCCTGTGATTGTCAGTAACCTTTTAGCGAACCAACCCATTGAAAAATGTTGTATTACCCTTGTTGCTTGGATGCGCTTTGTTGTTCAGAAAGGTAGAGATGGTAGTGAACTTATTGATCCGTTAAAAGATTCCCTGTTAACGATAGCGTCAAAATGTACCGATAATGCTGAGAATGATGTCAATTATTTTCTAACCTTAGCGATGTTTGCAGAGCTAAATACTAATCAACAGTTCACGAAAACGTTAATAAACAGCTACGCTTTGTTATGTGAAAAAAATGCTGATGCTCTATTAACCTTATTAGGAACATCAAAATAAAGTTAAGCAATAACTAAGGTATTTAATGTAAATAATCCTAGTGTAAGCTAGGCATTAATGAACCTAAACCTTTATAAACTTGAATGATTTGAAGCTAAAATAACAAAGGCAGTTAAGGTATAACTGCCCTTATTATTCTAAATATTTTCCGTTTCACTTAGTATTTTTTATAAAAATTAATCTAATCCTATGTAATTAATAATTTTTTGGGTGTAGACTTTAATAGCCACTAATAGTTTGAGTAGTTTTAGAAAAAAAAATACTTTATACTTCAAAATGATAGGCAATAAATAGCCGAAAATAAATGATTAAACTACGTTGTAAAGTTAAACAATAATGACTAAATTAATATTCCCAAAGCCAATAAAAATCGATTACGACAAGCCAACATCCGAGCAAATTTTTGAGTTTCTCAAAGACAATATTGTCTCGATGAAGATTTTACCTGGACAAAAAATACCCGAAAATGGCTTAGCTGAACAATTTGGTATTAGCCGAACGCCAGTGCGTGAAGCAATAGCGAAATTGGTTGATTTAGGTTTAGTGCTAGTTCGGCCACAACGTGGCACCTTTGTTACTAAATTGAGTATCACTAAAATATTAGAAGCACGTTTTATTCGTGAAGCCTTAGAAGTAGCGATAATTACCCATGTAACAAAATTTCAAACGCCTGAATTAATTGCCGAATGTGAAGCAATTATTATCCAACAAGAGCAAGCAGCAAAAGAAAATGATGCGCTTAATTTTCAATACCTCGATGATGCATTTCATCAAAAACTAGCCGATTTTAGTCATTTTTATCGAATTAGCACCCTTATTCAACATGAAAAATCGCATATCGATAGAGTAAGAAATTTAAGTTTACAAGAGCTAGATGGCCATTATGATAAAGCGTTAAAACAGCACAGAACCCTTATTCAGCATATTAAAATGGGTAAAAGTAAGCAAGCAATCATGACCATGACCACTCATTTACAAGAAATATTAAAAGTGCTTAATTCAATGCAGAAAATGCACCCTGAATATTTTGAAGATCATGAGCTTGATCCGTTGATTCAACAAACTAACCCAATACCAAGCTAACACTAACCTAATAACAGCGAATACACGCTCACAGTAAAGGTGAGGTTTACTCAATGCTAGTAAAAGCTTACCGAGTAACGTTGCAGGAAATAACGGCCTCTATTTTCTAGGTAAACGCTATCTTCAGATAAATAATGTTGTCCGAAATCTTACCAAGTTGCTAGGTAAGATTTATTTTTTTCCTTTCACTTTTGATTTAGCTTTATGCTTACCCTTTCCTCTTCGAAGCATAAAGAATAAACCGACGGCAATAACAATAATAATGGCATTGCCCGCGGCAATAATGATTATGGTATTGAGGTTTTTTTCATCTTCCATTTGCTGTTGAATCAGTGCAGCAGCAGCGAGTTCAGCCGCTAACTCTTCGGCTGTTTTCTCAGCGGATTTTATTATTCTAGGTTGCTCAACGCCATTGTCATCAATTACCGGCAGTAATAAATTTTCTTCCTCTTGAACGTTAAAGGTAAATTCAGGTAACACCAATCTAAACTCACGGCCCGACGTTGTTCTACCAAAAGCATTAATAGTGACACGATGAAGGCCACCTTCAGTATAACGAAAATCTTTTAAGCGGATTGTTCCTTGCTCTTCCATAATAGAAAAGGGCTCAACTTGACGGTCAGGAAACGTTACTTTTCCTTGAAAAATCATACTGTCGGGGTCTACGTAAGCAGGATTAATCGTTAAGATCATCTGGTGAGGTAGTTCTTCAGAGCTTGACGGTTCAACATCAATACTGACTGGGCTACTGTAAAGGATTACCGGTTTCTGCCTTAATTCTCTAGTTGCCATCGGTAATTTAACTAAATAGACCGGTTGCCATTCACCCGGTGCAAAATCTAAAAGAAATTCACCGGTGAAAATACCATCAGCGGCGTATTCATCAAGATTTTCACCATCATCTCTAAATGAAGTCACCTTGATAGCATCAGCACCAAAATTTTCATAAATAGAGTTATTAGAGCTGTAAAAATGCACATCTATTTTTACAACATTACGAAATTGTGGGGTATCAATACCGTCGTCGTTATTAAATAACTTGCCGGTAACTTTTAAAGTTTCACCAGCAAGTACGATTTCAGGTAACGGCTCAACCGCTATTTTAATATCAGACACCACCAGTATTTTACTTTCAGGTAAAATATCCCCTATCGCTTGCCAGGGGCCAGGCATAGGTTTAGTTATTTTTATCATGTCGAAAGTACTGTCGTCGTGCCACTGAACTTTATCACGATCGTAATCATTAATTCTTAATTTACTACCATCGGGCCGAACCAAAATAATGGGTTTACTTCCTCTAGCACGATAAAATAATAAGGTGATTTCATCAAGCTCGGCATCAATTCGAAAACGATTATCGAAAAAGGGAATTTGATTAGTCACATTATCTTTTTGATAAGCTAACTCGGTACGCGCTGTCGATTCTTCGATTTCCATTGATGCAGCAGCGGAGTAACAACTACAGAGCGTAGACATTAACCATAATGTTAAGGTTACTAATTTTTTGTTGGCCAAAGGGGCTCCCCTCCTTTTTGCTTAACGATGGCTAATCTTTCTTGATGTGCAGTCACTTCATCGGCTGAAGCAGTGATAATCTTTAATTTGTCACGATCTGAGCTTACACGTCTGATTTCATTGCTACTATTACTTTCCCCACCCGACAAGTTTAGCGTCGATTGCTTTCGCGTGATTTCAATATATACAAACGAAAGCAGCTGAGCATCAATTAATGCTCCATGATAGGTACGGTCGATTAGGCCATCAACCTTATAAAAGCGCGCTAAATAATCTAACGTTTTAGGCGAGCCAAACTCATCTTTTGAGACTTTCAGGGTATCGATTACCGAGCAAATATCAGCCGTCATCGGTAACTGTGATGACGCTTGATTGCCGAAATTCATCAGTGAAAATTCGTGATCCATAAAGCCAACATCAAATTTAGCATTATGGATAACCAGAGTAGCACCACGAATAAAGTCAATAAACTCGTGCGCAACTTGTGAGAAGATAGGTTTATCATCAAGGAAGTCATTAGTTAAACCATGGACATTGATTACCTCTTGATCCATTTGTAATACTTGACCATATTTATCTAATGGCTTGATATACGCGTGATAGGTTTTCCCTGTTAATTGGCGATTAATCATTTCAACACAGCCAATTTCAACGATACGATGCCCTTCTCTCGGATTTATCCCGGTTGTTTCGGTATCAAGAATTATTAATCGTTCTTCTTGATTAGCATTTTGGGGCGTTACCTGGTTGCTTACTTGTGTGCTCACTTGATTACCTGTTTTTTGATTTGTGTTATCGCGCGGGAAATTACTATTATCGTGCACGGCTATTACCTTAACAAATACTGCATATTAAATGTGTGTTTACCTTATTTATTCCGGTAATTTTTCTGGAAATTCTTGTAAATTGATGGTTAACCGCTCACTGCTGTAACATAAAATGATAAACATCATAGTAATCACGGTTTGCGCTAATAGCCACGTAATAGAGGACAATTGCCAATACCATAATGCGATCACATGTATGGCAAGGTCAAAAAGCAAGGCTATCACCATAATAATACGACTTTTCGGCCAACAAGCCCGTACCCAGCGATAAGGTTCAGGCCTACGTAGGCTTATTATCAATAAAACAAATAAACCCACCGAGCCAGTAAAAAGGCTTAAATAGAATAATGAGCTATCAGGGTAAATCCATTGCATGGTACTAACCCTATCACGCATATTAGTCACTGACAGCAGCCACACAATATAGCCACGTAAAATAAACAATAACGCTAAGTAAAATCGTTTTGATAACTTTAAACAATCATAGCTATCAAAATCTTGTACTGAATATTGCCGGTACTTATTGCTACGTATACGCTGCTCTTTATTATTTAGCATATCGTTTTCTTGGTTATTGCGGTGGATATAGTTACTCATTGTTACCGTATTTTTTATCGCGTTCTTTACGTAATATCAACTGCCCTGCGGTGATAGCTTTAACAGCTTTTGAATTAAACTCACGCCGATACAAGGTATACACCACCCACAAGCTCATCAACATAAATAATAACGGGTGAAAAAACCAACACATCGCCGCTACCGCAAAATAGTATGACCGTAAGCCATAATTATAAGCGTGCGCCGCTTGATCTTGTACAATTGCCATTTGTCTTGCATAGGCTTTTAAATTTTCATTAAGCCCTGATTGATCAATTGGCGCTGCACCAACCATGACATTAACAAAGCCGTATTGTCTCATAGACCAAGTAAATTGGAAGAAAGACAACACAAAAATCCCCGTCAACAAGCTTAGTTTTAATTGAATCGATAAATGACTGGAAAAGTCAGCATACGGTAATGAGGCAATAACATTTTCTAAGGTGTCTATTTGTGCAAATAAGGTTAATAAACCCGCCAAAATAAGTAAGGTACTTGAGGCAAAGAAAGCAATATTACGTTCTAAATTTGCTAATAAAGAGGCTTCCCCGACCCTGATGTCTTTGGTGATGGTTTCATACATCCAGTGAATTCGGTGCTGATTCATACAACGAGCAATACAGGTGGTGCTTTTAGCCTTTTTTTTAGCAAAAAAGGTATAACCAGACCAAGAGCTAAAAAAAATCACTAAGGCAAGAAAATCGAGTAAGGAGAATGGCATTAACAGGTCTCATTAATAATAATCTCGACAATATACCTTTTTACTTTAATACTTCAACAGTTTAGCTAAAACAATTACCAAAAAATTATACTATTTTTTTGTATAAACAAGTAAAACCTTAGATATATCAAGGCAATATTGACTTCGGGGCAAAGTTACATCACGATAACACTTAGCTAAATCATGTTGTTTTATAGGTTAATCAATGCTCACTTTGTGTGTTTTCCGCCGCCATTTTTATTCATTTACCTTAATATTAATGACGTTACTGCTAAGCTTGCCAGCATTAAGCAATATTGATGTTGCTCATCAAGGTATCGTGATACCTCGTATCCAAGGCGATATTACTATTGATGCTCAGCTTAATGAGCTTCAATGGCAACAGGCAAAAACGGTTAAACTCAACCTAGTGACTCGCCCCTATAACAATACTAAAAGCCCGGTTGAAACTCAGGCATTACTGATGGAAGATGGCGAAAAATTTTATCTTGCTTTTATCGCTCAAGATCCGCAGCCTGAACATATTCGCGCTTTTTTACACGATAGAGATAAAAGCTGGAGTAATGATTTAGTTGGCGTAAAGCTCGACACCTATAATGATAAGCGTACCGCCTACCGATTTATGGTGAATCCATTGGGCGCGCAAATTGATGGTATTGAGAGTGAGGTAACTAAAAAGGAAAGTGATGCTTGGGATGGTGTCTGGCAAAGTGCAGGTAAGATAACGGCTCAAGGTTATCTTGTTGAAATAGCCTTACCACTAGCGATGTTAACCTTTGATGATAGTAAAGCGCTGCAAACATGGGGGATTGAATTAGTCAGGTTTTACCCTAGATCGAAACGTTTAAGGATTTCTAACCTACCGCTTGATAGGGCTAATAGCTGCGAGTTATGTCAAATGACAACGGTAAGTGGCTTTGAAGGAATTGAACAAGGCCGCAATATCATGATCACCCCAGCATTGGTTACTACCGCGGTGCAAGAAAAAGAGCTGACAATATCGAGCACTGAGCATAACCTTGAAGCTAGCCTTGATTTTCGTTGGGGAATCACCCCTGATTTATTACTCAATGCTACCATTAACCCTGACTTCTCCACCGTTGAAACCGACAATGCCCGGCTTAATATCAACAATAACAATGCACTATCTTTTGATGAAAAACGGCCTTTCTTTCTCGATAATCAAGACTATTTCGATTCCCTTTATAATCTAGTTTATACTCGTAATATTAATGCACCTGACTACGGGGCAAAATTAACTGGCCGCTATAAAAGTAATTCATTTGGATTATTTTTAACCAACGACACCAGTACTAATATTCTTATTCCTGGTAACTTATCCTCAACCTTTGCCAGTATAGAAGCTCCTTCTAAAGCAGCAGCCTTTCGCTACCGAAACAGCTTTACTGATAATATTACATTAGGTTGGAGCAGTACTTTAAGAAGCAGTGACAACTATCAAAACAGTGTACATGGTATTGATACTCGGGTGCGCTTATCGACCACCGACGTGGTTAATTTTCAAACCCTGATCTCACAAACACAATATCCAAGTGATTTATTTACACAGTTTTGTGACAGTGAGCAACTAGCTGATTGTGCGGATCTTAAAAATAGTAGCGAGTGTAATTATAGCCACTGCGATTATACCGAATCATTAGTAAGATCGTTCAACGATAAACCGTTTGATGGTCATGCACTACAAGCGTCATATTACCATAATGGTGCTAATTGGTATTACTTTGCTCGCCATAGCCAACAGAACAGTGGATTTCGTGCCGATTTAGGCTTTATTCCCAAGGCTGATACTAAAAAAACCGTTATAGGGTCAAGTTACCGCTGGTTTGCAGAACAAGATAAATGGTGGTCGTTAGTGAAAATATATTCCGATTGGGATATTACCCATAACTATAACGGCGAGTTAATAGAAAAAGAGTTCGATATCAATCTGCAATTACGTGCAAAATATAATTCGTTCTTTAAATTAGCTTATACCGCTCGGGAAAAAGTGGGTCAACGATCAGACAAAAGCTTACTCGCGATTACCGGTAACACCAGCTTATTTACTGAAAACAAACTATCACTATTGACAGAAATAAAACCGGTATTGGGCTTATTCCTTAAAAACTATATTTCTTATGGAGATACTATTGATTATCGTAATAACCGATTGGGAGAAAGCATACTATTTGTTCCAACCCTTAAATGGAACATCAACCAACACCTAGAAGTTAAGCTAAAACAAACATTTCGACGGCTTGATGCTGACAATGCTAATGTATTTACCGCCCGATTAACCGATTTTAGAGCGACCTATCAATTTAGCATACTAAGCTTTATACGCTTTAGTCTCGTTTATAATAATACCCATAGGAATGTAGATAACTACTTGTACGAATCTCCTGATGATATCGACAGTGTGAGTAAGGATTTATCAACTGAACTACTCTATGCCTATAAAATAAACCCGCAAACCGTGTTTTATTTGGGGTATTCTGATCATCACGACAGTGAAAGCACTTTTAAGCAATTACGCCAAGATACTCGTAGTGCTTTTATGAAGTTTAGCTACGCGTGGATGCCGTAGAAAAGTATCAAGAAAATAGAAGAGGAGAACCGCTGGTGGTCGTTCAACACATTTAAAATATAAAACAAAAAAAACGTTGTCGCAGCGTAACTGCAGACAACGTTTAATAAATGTTATCAAATACATATCCGAGCGTTTTCTATCGTGAAACTACTTTTTAATCGCGACTTTGTTGGTCACCATCACTTTAGCTTCAATACGTCTATTTTCTTGATGAGCTGCAGCCGTATTAGCCGAGTTTAATAGTTGCTCTTCACCAAAGCCTTGAGCGGTTAATCTTTTGGCTGCAATACCAAATTTAGTTGTTAACACGTTAACAATTGCTTGCGCTCGTTGTTGAGACAGTGACTTGTTGTAAGCCGCATTACCTTGGCTTGAGGTATGACCGTTAATAGCTAATGAAACATGCGGGTATTTCACGAGAAAATCGGCCGCTACTT
>Ga0105356_10002109_pt1 | contig 19842 bp, 16 predicted proteins | sample GOMGulsemesocosm_3_FD_83502 | JGI IMG/M metagenome (GOLD analysis project Ga0105356, IMG submission 83502) | Methane-oxidizing microbial communities from mesocosms in the Gulf of Mexico - GOM9D Gulf of Mexico | ecosystem: Environmental > Aquatic > Marine > Cold seeps | place: Gulf of Mexico... | reverse complement strand
CTTCAGGAATGATAGAAAAGAGGTATTTGAATAGAAATGCTGCTGGTGTTGAAAAAGCAGATATCACTACTGGTCGTAAGGATTTAGTGGCAATAGAACTGCAGGCTTTTTTTGAAAACCCATTTATGGGTATTGGTGTAGGAAAAAGTAAACAATATCGATTTGAGAGAACAGGTACACTTGCGGCATCACATAACGAAATGAGTAGATTAGTTTCAGAACATGGTGCGTTAGGAATTATTTCATTTGTTATTTTGTTTTTTACGCCACTATTATTACGTTTACAATTGCGTAATAACATCTATTTTTATTCTTTTTTTCTGTTTTGGTTGTTGACTATTAATCACTCAGCAATGCGGATAGCTTTTCCTTCTTTTATTTATGGATTATGTTTACTCGATGTGACTTTTGATAAAAAAGAAAAACCATCAAAAAAAATAAGTACATTACAAACGTGATTCTATATATAGGTAATAATATACACTCAAAAACGAATAATACCACTTATATGACAACTTTAGGTAGTCTGTTAAAAGAAGAGGGATTTGAGTTATTGATGACATCTTCAAAAAAAAATCAGTTATTAAGAATAATTGATATGCTTTTGCATATAATAAAACATAGAAAAAGTATTAATTATATTCTTATTGATACCTATAGTACACGTAATTTTTATTACGCTTTTGCATGTAGTCAATTGTCAAGGTTGTTTAAGTTAAAATACATACCGATTTTACATGGAGGAAATCTACCTATTAGGTTGAAAAAATCTTCTAAATTATGTTATTCAATTTTTAATAATTCTTATGAGAATATAGCTCCATCGAATTATTTGAAAAATGCTTTTGAAAATGAGGGGTATAAAACTAAATTCATTCCTAATGTATTAGAAATAAACATTTATAGATTTAAGAAAAGAAATGAATTTACTCCCAGGTTACTATATGTTCGCGCATTTGATAAAATATATAACCCAAAAATGGCAGTATATGTATTATCAGAATTATTGAAAAGCCACCCATCTGCAAAATTATGTATGGTTGGTCCTGATAAGGATGGATCCTTACAAGAGTGTAAAAGTTTGGCTTTGTCATTAGGTATTATTGAATCGATTGAGTTTAAGGGGCTATTATCAAAAAAGGGATGGCATAAATTATCGGAAAATTTTGATTTATTTATTAATACTGCAAATCTTGATAATACGCCAGTAAGTGTAATGGAAGCAATGGCATTAGGCTTACCTGTTATATCTACTAACGTTGGGGGTATACCGTATTTAATAGAAAGTAATGTAACCGGACTGTTAGTGTCGTCAAATGATGTGCAAGGAATGACTCATGAAATTATTAGGTGTCTTGAGTCTCAAAAAAAGATGAAGATTATAGCTAAAAATGCTAGAGATAAAATTGAGGAATTTGATTGGAAAATAGTGAGGCATCAGTGGAAAGCTATTTTGAAATAGAGTTAATTCTAGTATAGAAATACTATCTTTGAAAACTACAAATATGAAAACTGAATAAATGTCCCAAAAAACTAACTTTCATTTTGAGTTATCTGAACGTAAATTATTATTACGTTTTCTGGATGTAGGTTTGGTTTTGTTAGGATTACATTTTCTAGGAAGTGTTTTTGAATTCGATTACTTTACTATTAGAGAAGATAAGTGGATTTGGTCATTGTTATTAGGGTTTTATATTCTTTTTTTTGGTTCAATATTTGAGATTTATCACCTGAAAAAATCAAGTGATTTTTTTAAAATATTAAAAGGAATTGTAGCTACTAGTTCTATTACAATACTGGTATATATATTAACTCCGTTTTTTTCTCCAGAACTTCCAGAAAGTAGGATTCAAATTATATATTTTTATATATCTATAATTATATCAATGTCAATGGGACGTTTGGCATATATTTTTTTAATTAATTCTCCTATATTTAAAAAAAGTGTATTGTTAATTGCTGATGGTGACTTATTTGATGGAATAGAAAATGATTTAGCTATTGCAGACGCAAATTATAAAATTAAATACTTTATTAATACGAATAATGATTCTAAAGATGATTATACGAGTAAGCAAGTATCATCTTTAAAATTAAAAGAACTTGCACAAAAAGGGATTCATGAAGTTGTTGTTACTCGTAGTTCGAAATTTTCTTCATCGGAATTATACAGCGATTTATTAGATTTATTTAATCAAGGCTATGTTATAAAAGAATACTCAGAAGTTTATGAAGAGCTTTCGGGAAGGGTTTACATCAGTTTAAAAGATAAAGATTTTTACAAACAGTTTCCATTTAGCCAACATAAAGTAAAGCCGTTATATAGGTTTGTACATAGATTTTTTGATATATTAATAAGTGTATTAGGGTTATTAGTATTATTGTTGATGATACCGTTTTTGATTTTAACAAATATGATAGCCAATAAAGGGCCTTTGTTTTATGTCCAAGAGCGAGTAGGTAAAAAGGGAAAGTTATTTAAAATATTTAAACTTCGTAGTATGATTGTAAATGCTGAAAAAGATGGTGCAGTTTGGGCGGATAAAAATGATTCCCGAGTTACAGCTTTTGGTAAGTTTTTAAGAAAAACTCGTTTAGATGAATTCCCACAGTTTATTAATATATTAAAAGGAGAAATGAGTGTTATTGGACCAAGACCAGAGCGTCCTATTTTTGTAGATCAATTAGCTAAAGAAATCCCTTTTTACCCAACGAGACATATTGTTAAACCAGGTTTAACAGGGTGGGCTCAAGTGAATACAAGCTATGGTGCTTCAGTAGACGAAAGTTTATTGAAATTGCAATACGACTTATATTATATTAAACATAGGAATGTATTTTTAGATTTAAATATTATAATAAAAACGTTGAGTACAGTATTGTTTTTCCGAGGACAATAACCTATTTAAAATACTTACTTAAATACATATATCTTATTCCTAATGCTATGAATATTGGTGCCATACCATAAGCAAAAGCTTCAATTTTAAATATCCATACTAATATTAATGAAATAAGTAATGCTATTAGTAGTTTAAAATAGCTACTAATCCATTTAGGTGATTTTTTACCCAAAATGATAAATGAGATAATTAGATTTGGAGCAAAGGCCCATAGAATATTTAAATTATTAATGGTTGTTGTGTGGTCTGTTGCAAACCATAATAATAAAGAGAATACCCCTGTTAATCCAGTAACAAATAAAAGAATGAAGTCTAAAAATTTATTTCTTTTCTTCTTTTTAAAATCAATATAAGTTAACCCAATTATTAATAATGATACTATTGAAAGTATACAATAAGGGCTTAAAATTGAAAAACCTTGTTTATTAACTCTAGAGTCATCTATAGCCAATATTGTTGATGCTTTTTTTATTAAAAGAGTATTGTTTATTGTGGCATTGTTAAATGCTTCAAAAATATATTTTGGTAAAAACTGGTACTCATCTGCTGTAGCTTTAACATCAATAACAGAACCAAGTGCAATATTGATTCCTACATTTGCCCATGTATTGTGTGGTACATTATTATTAATCAAATCACGCATGGTGAATGATGTAGTTATGTGGTTGTCTTTAATTATAATTTCATCAGGAAATACTACGTCTAAAACTGTCCTTATTTTCGTAGCGCAATTATTATAGAAAAAATCATATTGATAAGTAGCATTTTCAGGCTTTGCATTGTTTTCTAAAAATAAAGTTAACTTTTTTCTTTGCTCAAGTGATAAGTTTAAAACCTGTTTTTTAACTTCTCTGTTCTCATCTTGATATATTCGATAAAAGTAATTATAAGGAATTTTGTCTAATTTGTAATATAATTTCCCCTTTGCAAAATTGGAGTAAAAGTTAGGCTTTGTAAAATCAAAAACCCCATAGTTATATACTACATCATAATTGTTATTGAAATCTTGAATTCTAAAAGCGCTATGACCAAACTTACTATATAATTCATCACCTGGCCCACATGTAAGTACTGAGATAACTGTATTGTCAGAGTATGGTATACTTTGAGAAAATGTTAAGCAACTTAGAAAAAGGAATAAATAGAAATTAATTTTTTTTTGCATCTTTAAAAAAATAAAATTATTTTTTACTAAAAATACTCCAATCTAATTTCAAAGAAAAGATATTAGAATAAAATGTTTCGTCTGTTTTACCAATATTAGTTAAAGAGTAGTCAACATATATTCCTTTGTAGTGAAAGCCAAGACCTATGTTTGGTTGCACATTTAATTTTTCTCCACCTTCAAGTTGTGCTATGTTTTGGAATTTACCAACTCCACTTCTTAAAAACACTAAGTTGTTATAATCCAATTGTAAACCTAAAGCAGGTGAAACACTAGCAAATGAGGAAGAAATAATATCGTTTGTTTCTGCAAAACGAACATCAAAATCTAATTCAGTTAATAAGGAAAGTTTGTGTTTAAATTCAAAGGTACGTGCAACACCTAATTGTAATTTCGGTAAAGTAATTTCGGTATCTTCTGGCACTTCTTGACTTTGTCCTGTGTTGGTAAATGCTGAGGTAGCTTGAATGTCTTTTAATTTATCAGCATCAATATCCCAAGTATTAAAAGTTGTTGTAATATCACGAGCCATTAAACCAATAGTCCATTTTCTATAATCATATTGTAAACCAGCATCAAAACCAAATCCCCATGAACTTGCAAAATCACCTATAATTCTTCTTAAAATTTTTATGTTAGCACCAAAACGTAAATTTTCGATGCCTAAGTTTCTAGCATAAGAAAAAGTTACAGCATAATCTGCTGCTGAAAATAAATTTATTCTACTATAATCAATTCCTTGATCATCAATTAATTTAGTTGTGTCAAGAATATCATCCACACCAAAACGAATCAATGATAGCGCAAAAGCGCTTTTTTCATCAATAGGCATAGCAAATGCTCCGTAATCATAACTCGCAATATTTGCAAAATAGTTTGCATGCATTAACGAGGCTTGTTTTCCTTTTAGTTTTAATAAACCTGCAGGGTTCCAATAGCCTGAATTTACATCACTACTACTGGCTACTACTGCATTAGACATACCAAAAGCAGCTGCGTCAACCCCAATGTTTAAAAATTCATTGGAGTACTTTCTAGCTATTTGTGCATTTGTACAAATACAAAAAAGCAGTGCTATTAAAAATAATATTTTCTTCATCTTTTATAAAATAGGAAACAAAAATAGGGCTTTCATGTTCCAATTAAAAATTAGGGGCTATTTAAAATAGATTAACTGTATTTAGGTTCAATTTAAAGGTCATGGTTTATGTAACTTCAATCTATAGTAGTTTATTGTCTAGATACGAGTACTTTAATCGAGTATATAAGCATCTTGTCGAAATTATTCTGAAATAGAAAAGACTTAACCTATTTTTGTAAAACCTAAATTAACTATTATTCCGAATTAATTGTTTTAACTTTTAAAATTTTATTTGCATGAAAAAAATTACACTATTTTTTGCATTACTATTGTTTAGTATTGCAGGATTTTCACAAATTATTATTGGTACAGGTACCGATACTACAGACGGAACTGGTTCAGATCCAGTTGACGGATATTACAACTCTATTAAATATCAGGTTGTTTACACAGCAGCAGAATTAGCTGCTTCTTTAACTCCTTATGACGAAATAACAGGTCTAGGATTTTCTGTTTCAGAAGATTATGCAGGAGGTAACTTACAAGGGTATGAAATTAAAATGGGGCATACATCAGCGACTGAATCTGCGGCACATGATGCATCAACTACTTCAGTAGTGAAAAATGCATTTGATTATGATCCTACAGTTACAGCAGCTGGAGTTTTTGATATGATTGCTTTTGATGCCAATTTTATTTGGAATGGAGTTGATAATGTTTTAGTTGAAATTTGTTCAGCAGGTCAAAATGCATTTTCATCACCATACGGAGGAGTTAGAACAACAACTATAGCTAATGGATCAAGGAATAGAAGAGTTGATGGAAGTTCAGCTTGTGGGCTTGATACAACTGGAACAAATGGAAATAAGCCAAATATTCAGTTTAATTATATTGATGGTACACCACCAGCTTGTGTAGAGCCAAATACCTTAATAGTTACAAATATAATGCCTACATCAGCTGATTTAGGTTGGACAACAGGTGGTAGTGGAGAACCTAATTGGGATGTTGAAGTATTGCCAGTTGCTACTGCAGCAACAGGAACACCTACTGATGCTGGAGTAGCTAATCCATTTAATAAAACAGGATTAACAGCTAATACAGCATATAAGTTTTATGTAAGAGCAAATTGTGGTGGCGGAGCAAGTTCTTGGTCTGGACCATTTAACTTTACAACACCTTGTGTTGCCATAAATGTTCCATTTACTGAAACGTTTAATTCAACTTCAACTACACAAAATTGTTGGAGTGTTTTAGATAATAATGCGGATGGTGATCAGTGGGATATGGATTATACAACGAATCCACAAGAAGGTGATGAAGTTGCAGTTATTAATACAGATTTTAATGCAGGAAATGACGATGATTATTTAATTTCTCCAGGTATAATTTTAACAGGGAACGAGAGATTAAAATATCAATATAGAGTCCAGTCAGCAGCTGAACCAAATGATTTTGAAGTTTTATTATCTACAACAGGTACAGCTCCTGGAGATTTCACTAATACATTGGTTGCGAGTGCTACATATTCAAATACTGGATATATGGAACAAGTGGTTGATTTGTCTGCTTATACAGGTACTGTATACGTAGCTTGGCATGTGCCTAATGGAGGACCTGATGGTTGGAGGTTGTATATAGATACGGTAGTTTTTGAAGCAATACCATCTTGTGTAGAGCCAAATACGTTAACTGCTGGAAATATTATGGCAACATCTGCTGATTTAGCTTGGACTTCTGGTGGAAGTGGTGAAGCTACTTGGGACGTAGAAGTTTTAGCAACTGGAGTTGCGGCAACTGGAACTCCTACAGATGCTGGGGTAGCAAATCCTTTTAATAAAACAGGATTAACTGCAGCAACTACATATGACTATTATGTTAGAGCTAATTGTGGAGGTGGAGATAGTGTATGGGTAGGTCCGTTTGCATTTACAACTTTATGTGCGGCAATTACTCCTGCTTATACAAATGATTTTACAACTTACCTAGGAAATTGTTGGGAAGAAGGAAATGATACAGATATAGCAACAGGTCCTAATAATACTGATGGAGCATGGGGAGCGACTAACTATTTAAATACTCCAGCTACTAGTAGCGGTGCTAAAATTAATTTATATAATTTAGGAGATAGTGATTGGATCGTCTCTCCAACGTTTGATTTATCAGCAGGTAGTTATGGTATGGCTATGGATGTAGGAGTTACTAATTATAATTCAGCAGCAGATGATACAATGGGGAGTGATGATGAAGTTCAAGTGTTGATTTCTAATGATGACGGGGCAACTTGGATCAATTTAGAAACGTTTAATGCAGCGAATGAGCCAATTTTCACAGGAGAAACAAAAGTTTATGATTTAGCAGCTTACACATCTACAACTACAAAATTTGCTTTTTGGGCAACAGAAGGAACTGTAGATGATACTGAAGATTACGATTTCCATATCAGTAATTTTAAAGTAGATTTACATGCTGTTTTAGGAATAGAAGAGTTAAGAGAAATTGTAGGGTTTAAAGCGTATCCTAATCCAGTAACTGATGAATTAACAGTTTCTGCTCAAAATGAAATTAAATCTTTATCAATTGTTAACATGTTAGGGCAAACTATAAGAACAGTTACTCCTAATAGTAGAAATTATAAATTAAATTTAGCTGATTTAACTTCAGGAATTTACTTTATAAAAGCTTCAGTTAATACTACTGAAGGTACTTTTAGAATAGTAAAAAAATAAGTTTTTATCTTGTGTGTAATGCACAATAAGGAATAATATTTAGTTTTTTATTTAATAATCCTGCGAAGTTTACTTTGCAGGATTTTTTTTGCTCCTATAAAACAATGTTATTTTTACTTCGTATAAAAATATATAGATTTGTGCCACCCTCGATTAACTATGTATCGAATTAATTATTTTAACCCTTAATTAAGCACAATTTTTATGAAGAAAATTACAATTATTATGACGTTAATATTTGCAACTATTTTTTGTTGTAATATTTACGCGCAAAGTACAATTAACATAACAACTACAGGTGGTTGTTGTGCAAATGAAAAATGGATAAGTATAACATCTGCTGTAGATGGTGGAGGAACTGTAGCTTGGGCACAAGGAGACGGAACTTATGGTAATGGAGCAGCACTAGTAAATCAGGATATTATTTTGACACCTGGAACCTATTATGTAAACTGTTATGATAGGTATGATGATAGCTGGGATGGTACAAAAATTTCAATAACAGCTTATGGGCAACTTTTATCAAATAATGGAGATGTATCTCCTACTGATGCTAATGATGAGGATACATCAAGTGCATTTGGTGATACTCAAGCACAAGAATTAGAAGCATCTATTATGATAGTTGTACCTAGTCCTCCTGCTTGTTTACCACCTAGTACTTTAACTGTTACTGGGGTTACTGCTACTGATGCAAATTTAGGTTGGACAACAGGTGGTAGTGGAGAACCTAATTGGGATGTAGAAGTATTGCCAGTTGCTACTGCAGCAACAGGAACACCTACTGATACTGGGGTAGCTAACCCATTTAATAAAACAGGATTAACAGCTAATACAGCATATAAATTTTACGTAAGAGCAAATTGTGGTGGTGGAGCAAGTACTTGGTCAGGGCCATTTAACTTTACTACTACATGTGTAGTATCTACAGCGCCCTATGTGGAAAGTTTTGAAAATACTGGTGCGGTACCAGATTGTTGGGCTTTAAGTGGTGCAGAAAACTGGAGTTTTTCTAATACCGGAGCAGGAAATCATATAGGTAATAATGGTGTTTTAAATGGAGCTACAGCCTCTGGAGGTTATTTTGCATGGGTAGATGCTTCATCTGATCAAGCAGACGCTATTTTAACAAGCCCATTAATTGATGTTTCAGGATTAACAACGCCATCTCTTTCTTTTTATGAAATTAGTGATAATGAGGGTGATACAAATGCACAATTATTAGTAGAAGTTTATGATGGAGCTGCATGGAATACTGTAGGAACATATACAGCAAATACAAGTGGATGGGAACAGAAATTTATTAGTTTAGGAGGACTAACTATTACTGGTCCAATTCAGGTTAGATTTACATTTACAGAGCCTACATCGGGTGATTTTACAGACGATATAGCTATTGATGATGTGTCTATAAATGAATTGCCAACATGTTTGCCTGCTAATACTCCAAATGTAACAGCAATAACTGCTACATCTGCAAGTTTAGGTTGGACAACTGGAGGAAGTGGAGAAGCTAATTGGGATATTGAAGTACTACCAACTGCTAATACAGCTACAGGAACACCTACAGATATAGGTGTAACAAATCCAATAGTTAAAAATAGTTTGACTCCCGCTACAGACTATAAATTTTATGTAAGAGCAAATTGTGGTGCTGGAGGAAATAGTCCTTGGGCTGGTCCTTATACATTTACAACGGGTTGTGGAACTGTAACACCAAGTTATACTCAAGACTTTACAACTTATCCAGGTGCTTGTTGGACAGAAGGAGATAATACAGATGTTGCTACAGGACCGAACGGAACAAATGGAGTTTGGGCTGTTGATGGATTTTTAAATAATGGTACAAGTGGTGCTGCTAGAGTAAATATTTTTGCAACAACAACTAAGGATTGGTTAGTTACTCCTACATTTGATCTGTCTTCTGGTAGTTATGGATTAGCTTTTGATATAGGTATAACTGCTTATACAGGTACTGGTAACTCTGCAATGGGATCGGATGATGAAGTACAAGTATTAATTTCAAATGATAATGGTACAACTTGGATTAATTTAGATACTTTTAATACTGGAAATACGCCATCTAATTCTGGAGAAACAAAAGTTTATGATTTAGTAGCATATACGTCTGCAACTACAAAATTTGCTTTTTGGGCTAATGATGGAGTAGTAAATGATACTGAAGATTATAATATTTATATTGATAATTTTAAAGTTGATTTACATACTGTTCTAGGTGTAGAAGAATTAAAGGAAATAGTTGGGTTTGTGATGTATCCAAATCCAGTAGAAGATAAATTAACAGTTTCTGCTCAAAGTGAAATTAAATCTTTATCAATTGTTAATATGTTAGGTCAAGCTGTAAGAACAGTAACTCCTAATAGTAGAAATTACCAATTAGATTTTTCTGACTTAACTTCTGGTATTTACTTTGTAAAAGCAATAGTAAATAATACTGAAGGTACTTTTAGAATAGTAAAAAAATAAGTTTATCACATATTATTTAAAAGCTCGTGTTTTATAACACGAGCTTTTTTATTTTTGTAACTATGGAACTAATCTATTATTCATTTATCATACCTGTTTATAATAGGCCTGATGAAATTGAGGAATTGTTAACTAGTATGACAGCTTTACAATTCACTAAACAATATGAAGTTGTAATTATAGAAGATGGCTCTACATTATCTTCAGAACAAGTGGTTGCTAAATTTTCGAAAACCCTGAATATTAGTTATTATCAAAAAGATAATTCAGGTCCAGGTGACTCTAGAAATTACGGAATGCGAAAGGCAAAAGGGAATTTTTTTTTAATTTTAGATTCTGATTGTATTCTTCCAGAAAATTATTTAACTGAGGTAGATAAATCATTAAGTGAAAATTATGTAGATTGTTTTGGTGGACCAGATGCAGCACATGAATCTTTTTCAGATATACAAAAAGCTATTAATTATGTAATGACTTCTTTTTTTACAACAGGAGGTATACGAGGAGGTAAAAAAAGTGTAGATGCGTTTCAGCCCAGAAGTTTTAATATGGGCTTATCTCTTAAGGCATTCGAAGTTACAAAAGGTTTTGGGAAAATTCATCCTGGAGAAGATCCTGATTTGACAATACGACTTTGGAAAAAAGGTTTTAAAACGAAACTTATATCAAATGCTTTTGTGTATCATAAACGTAGGATTTCATGGAGTAAGTTTCATACACAAGTACAGAAGTTTGGAAAATGTCGACCAATATTAAATCATTGGCATCCGGAAACAAAAAAAATAACATATTGGTTTCCAACAATATTTGTTACTGGAGTTATTTTTACCTTGATAGCATTGTTATTATCGCATTACTTTTTTGTTTTATTAATGGGAGTTTATCTTACTCTAATTTTTATCGATTCAAGTGTAAAAAACAATAATGTTAAAATTGGTGTATTGTCAGTATTTGCATTGTTCATTCAGTTTTTTGGTTATGGATTAGGTTTCTTGGAGTCTACAATAAAAATTAGTATTTTAAAGCAAAAACCACAAGAGGCATTCCCTTATTTATTTTTTAAATAGAAAAGACTATTTTTATACTATATAGTATTGTTTATGGAATATAAAAAAGGGTTTTCATTTTTTCAGAAAAAGAGTTCTAGAGCTTTTGTAATTGCCTTGTTGGCTTCCTTTTTTATATGGGTGTTAATTAATCTATCTAAAACTTATGAAAAATCTGTAGATGTTAAAGTTTTGTATGAAAATGTTGGCGAAGGTAATTTAGTAAAAAAGACTGATTCAATAATACATATAAAAATACAAGGCTCTGGCTTTTTATTATTAAATAATGAATTAAAAAAATTACAATACTCAATAAATACTCAAAAAAATAAAAACCATTGGAATTGGAGTGTAGATGACTATCAGTTTAAAAAATTATTCTCAAAAGGTATAAAAGTACTCAATGTTAATCCAAAACAATTAGATTTTAAAGTAACAGCATTAGCTAAAAAGAAAGTACCAGTAAAGTATCAGATAAGAGTTCTTACAAAATTAGGTTATGGTATTACTAATTCAAGTTTTAGTATTGATTCAATATTAATTTACGGAGAATCATCAGTAATAAATAAAATTTCTGAAATTGAAACTGATAGCTTAAGTTTTGAGAATATTATTGAGCCGATATCTGGGAAGATTTTGTTAAGAAATGTTCATAAAAATGTGAGATTGGAACAACGTAGTATAGAATATGCATATGATATAGAACGTTTTACACAAGGGGGCTTTCAGTTGGATATTCAAGTTAAAAATGTACCTAAAAGAAAAAAAATAACCATATTTCCAAAACAAGTTAATGTGCAGTTTCAATCTCCATTGTCTCTATTTAGTTCTTATAGAGAAAAAGGTTTTGGGGTATATGTTGATTATAATGACATAAATAATTCTAATACATTACCAATTCATATGGAATATATGCCAAAAGGAGTGAGGAGTGTAAAAGTGTTAAAAAAATCAGTAACGTATTTACTTATAGAAAAATGATTGTAGGATTAACAGGAGGTATAGGAAGTGGAAAAACAACAATAGCAAAACTATTTCATAAATTGGGTGTGCCAATTTATGTTTCAGATATTGAAGCAAAAAGGGTTATGATTACTGATGAAAATGTAATTGTAGAAATTAAAAAACTACTAGGAGATACTGCTTATAATGAAAATAATGAATTGAATAGAAATTATATTTCAGATAAAGTATTTAAAAATAAGTCATTGTTAAATGACTTAAATTCAATTGTACATCCTGCAGTAGCTAATGATTTTTTAATTTGGTATAATGCACAGAAATCAGATTATGTAATTAAGGAATCAGCAATTTTATTTGAATCTGGTAGTTATAAAAATTGTGAATTAATAATTACAGTTACAGCTTCTTTAGAAGAACGAATTAACAGGGTTGTTTTACGAGATAAAGTAACTAAAAAGCAGGTGCTTCATAGGGTAATGAATCAATTAAGTGATGAAGATAAAATTGATAGGTCTAACTTTATAATTAATAATAAAACACTTGAAGGGACAAGAAATCAGGTCGATAAAATTAATGCTCAAATTCTTAATATAATACGAAATAATACTTCATTTTAACATTTTTGTTAAGTTTTGGTTAAAATTAATTAATACTCATGTGAAAAAACTATTTTTGAACAATGGGTAAAAAAATATTTGTTTCATTAGTTGCTTTAATGAGTTTTTCTCTTATCGGAATAATATTTGTTCAAAGTTATTGGATAAATACTTCTATTGCGAATAGTGAAGATCAATTTGCTACAACAGTGATTCAGATTTTAGAGTCAACATCTAAAAAGATAGAAAAACAGGAGCGTAATAACTATTTCAATAGATTAGAAAAGTTAATAGATAGTTTAGGACAGTTACCCAGTCAGACAGTTATTTCAGAGCTGAATGTTATCCAAAAGGATAGTAGAACTAATGAAACATTCTTACATAGAAGTGGTATTATTGAAGAAAATTATAAGGTTTCTACGAGTGAGTATTTTGAAGGTACAGATAATGATTCAATAACCTTAAAGAAAATTTATGGAAAAAGTGAAACCACTTTTTTTGATGAGTTAGGAATAGATCAATCTAAAGTTACTTTACAAAAACGTATTGATCGTGTAAATGAATTGCCTGAATATAGTATTGCTCAATTAGATGAAATATATAAGTATTTAGCAAATAAAAAGCCAATTCATCAAAGATTGGATTATAAACAGGTTAATTTAATTCTTGCTCAGGAGTTATTTGATAAGGGATTGAATTTGGACTATGAATTTGCTGTATACAGTAATGATTTAGCAACTTCGGTGCATTCTGAAGAGTATGAATTGTTAAAGAACATTGAGTATTCAACCAGACTTTTTGATGACAATAATATAGGGAGCTTTAATTTAAGGTTGACCTTTCCTGGGAAGAAAAAGTATTTACTCTCCTCAATGTTATCAATGGTATTACTTTCTATAGCTTTTATAGTGGTAATAATTTTAGTCTTTGCTTTTGTTTTGTATCAGTTATTAAGACAACGTCAGATTTCGCAAATAAAAACAGATTTTATTAATAACATGACTCACGAGTTTAAAACGCCAATAGCAACTATAAATTTGGCTTTAGATGCAATTAGGAATCCAAAAATAATGGGTGATGATAGTAAAGTGAAACGTTATTTAAAAATGATTGGCGAAGAGAATAAGCGTATGCATGCACAGGTAGAAAATGTACTGCGTATTTCAAGGTTAGAAAAGAAACAATTAGATATAAAGAAAGAAAAGTTTGAATTACACGACTTAATTGAAGATGCTATTCCACATGTAGAGTTGATGGTAGAAGATAGAGGAGGGCAGATTAAAATAAATTTTGAAGCAAATACGTCAACAGTATTAGTTAATGAGTCACATTTTACAAATGTTATTGTAAATATATTAGATAATGCAATTAAGTATTCTCCAGATGCGCCATTGATTCATGTGTTTACTGAAAACGTAAGAAACTCAATTGTATTGAAAATTACAGATAAAGGTAATGGAATGTCTAAATCTGTACAGAAAAAAATATTTGAAAAATTTTATAGAGAACATACCGGTAATGTGCATAATGTAAAAGGGCACGGTCTTGGATTGGCTTACGTAAAACAAATTATTGATGATCATCAAGGAGAAATATTTGTAGAAAGTGAGAAAGGTGAAGGGACAACTTTTATTATTAAATTACCATTAATATCATAACTTATGGAGAAAGTACAAAAGAAAATATTATTAGTTGAGGATGATCCAAATTTTGGATCTGTATTAAAAGATTATTTATCTCTTAATGATTATGATGTCACTTTGGCTAAAAACGGAATGGAAGGCTTTGAGAAGTTTAAAAAGGACAATTATCATTTGTGTATTTTAGATGTAATGATGCCTTATAAGGATGGATTTACTTTAGCTAAAGAAATTAGAGAACGTAACAAAGAAGTTCCAATTATCTTTTTAACTGCTAAGGCAATGAAAGAAGATGTTTTAAAAGGCTATAAAGTTGGTGCGGATGATTATTTAAATAAACCATTTGATTCTGAAGTATTGTTGATGAAAATCAATGCAATTATGCTCAGGAAGGTTAAAGATTCAATTGCTGATAGTGCAACTTTTGAATTTAAAATAGGGGCATTTGATTTAAATTCAAAGCTTCGTTTTTTAACTATTGGTACTGACGAACCTGTAAAGCTATCTCCGAAAGAAAATGAATTACTACGTTTATTAGCATTACATGAAAACGACTTAATGTCAAGAGAGTTGGCGTTGACTAAAATATGGAGAGATGATAATTATTTTACATCTCGTTCCATGGATGTATACATCGCTAAATTACGTAAGTATCTAAAGAAGGATGAAAATGTAGAAATTTTAAATATTCATGGCGAAGGGTTTAGACTAGTGGTGAATAAATAAAGTATTAAGATATTTCAAACTAAAAAATCTCGAGCATTACTCGAGATTTTTTAGTTTTGTTTATAAGAAGTAGTTATTAATTTAAGGCTTTTGAAAGCCAATCTTCTGATTCGTAACCAAAAAGATTATGTTCTTTAATTAATTCTGAAATACCGTTAGGAAGCATTTTTTCCCACCCTTCTTCATTATTTTCTATCATTTTTAACACTTTACGTGAGTAGATGTCAAGAATATTTTTGTCAGCATTTTGGATGTCAACCATTTTTCCATTGTACTTAAAGAACTTGTAAAGATCCTTCATTCTTGGGTGTACTTTAATGTTATCAATAGTCATAAAACTTCCGTCTTCATTTCTAAATGGATAAACAAATACACGTAAGTCACTACTCCCTAGTCTTCCAAAGGCTTCTAATATGCCTCCTGGTAAGTTTCGGTAGTATTTTTCATCAAATAATTCAATTAAATTCAAAGCACCCATTGCAAGTCCTATACGTCTCTTAGTATATGAGTTAAAGTATTGAGCAACTTTATAGTATTCTTGAAAGTTTGAAATCATTACTGTATGTCCTAATGAACATAATAATTCTGCTCTATCTAAGAAATCTCTTTCGTCAATTTCACTTTGCCCGTCCTTAAGGTTTGATAATGTTATTTCAAATATAACCTCGGTTCTCTTTTCGTCTACCTTATTATCATTAATAAACATTTCATATGTCTTTTTAAACATATCCATGTTAACCTTTGTAACAGGTCTAAAACTACCTCTTAAAGCTAAGATGTTTTTTTTATATAAAATTTTAGCAGCAAGCAAGTTTTTTCCTTTAGAGCTAAACATTACGGCATCCGTCATACCATGTTTAACTAATTGTAAACTCATTAAACGATTATCCACATTCTTAAATAAAGGTCCAGAGAAGTTAATAGTGTCAATTTCTATTTGATCTTTATCTAAGTGATCGTATAAATATTCTAATAATTTTTTTGGATTATTATGTTTGTAGAAAGCTCCATATAAAAGATTTGTACCTAATACCCCAAGTGTATTTTGTTGTAAACGAGCATCATTTTCTTTAAACCGAATATGTAAAATGATATCACTAAATTCGTCTGTAGCATTTATTTGATAACGAAGTCCGATCCAGCCATGCCCTTTAAATTTTTTAGCAAAATCAATAGTAGCTACTGTATTTGCATACGTGAAGAATAATTTATTTGGATGTTTATCTCTAGAAATTCGTTCTTCTAATAAGTTCATTTCATGATCCAACATCTTTTTTAACCTTGGTTCGGTTACATAACGCTTATCATCTTCAATACCATATATTGCATCACTAAAGTCCTTGTCATAAGCTGACATGGCTTTGGCTATTGTACCAGATCCACCTCCTGCTCTAAAAAAGTTACGAACAGTTTCTTGTCCAGCTCCAATTTCAGCGAATGTTCCGTAAATATTTTCATTTAAATTAATGCGTAACGCCTTGTTTTTAAGAGAAGGAGCAGCTTCAAAAGCCTTGTCGCCTTTTAGTTTAATTGTCATAGTTTCGTTTGAGGTTGGTATCTATACTAACAAAAATAGTAAATAAAGACGGTCAATAAAAAAATAGAGCAGATATTTATGATTTTATAAGTTTGAACCATTATTTTTTGGGGTTTAAAACTTTTATTGTAGGTTGTAACTGGTAAAAATATTACAGTTTTTATTAATAAAATAGAAGAATGAGAATCACATTTTTGGGTACTGGTACATCACAAGGAATTCCGGTTATTGGGAGTACACATCCTGTGTGTTTGAGTACTGATGATAGAGACAAAAGATTAAGGTCATCTGTTATGATTGAAATAGAGGATGTAATTTTAGTAATAGATTGTGGACCAGATTTTAGAGCTCAGATGCTTCGTGCAAATCCTAGTTATATTAACGCAATTTTATTTACACATGAGCATTCTGATCATACAGCTGGGTTAGATGATATAAGACCTTTTTATTTTAAACAGGAAGGGGATTTTCAATTATTTGGACATGAACGTGTATTTGAATCGTTAAAACAGCGTTACTCATATATTTTTGAAACAGAGAATAAGTATCCCGGAGCACCATCTGTAGCATTAAATATAATTGAGAATAATGCTCCCTTTGTGATTAATAATATTCAAATCACACCAATAAATGCTTTTCATGCTACCCTTCAGGTTTTTGGGTTTAGAGTTAAAGATTTTGTGTATTTAACTGATGTTAAAACTATTTCAAATGTAGAAGTTGAAAAATTAAAAAACACAAAAATACTTGTAATTAATGCATTACGGAAAGAGGAGCATCATTCACACTTTACACTAGAGGAAGCTTTATCTTTTATAGCATTAGTTCAGCCAGAAAAAGCTTACTTAACACATATTAGTCATCAGTTAGGTTTTTATGAAGAAGTGCAAAAAACTTTGCCAAAAAATGTATTTTTGGCTTACGATAATTTAAAAATAGAATTACCTTAAATCATACCTATGAAAAAGCAATTATTCCTTTACTTATTTTTGTTAACAGCTTTGTTGTTATTGTTTGTTTTTGTGAATACCAAGAAAGACGTAAAAGCTTATGAAGCTAAAATTTCAAAAATTGAAAATCGCCTAAATGAAAAAGAAAATGCGTACCAAGACACTATAGCGAATTTAAGAATTGAAGCAATTGAGTTAGGAGATTTTTCGCTAATAGAAGATGCCTATGCTATTGAACATTTGTATAATGAAGGAATCGACTTTAAAGAATTGATACCACATATTGAAGACCAAATAATAGATTTAAATTTTGAAAAAGAGGGGAATCCATTAGTGCCTTATGCAGCAATGCATGGTGATAGGATAATGATTAATAGCATGAAAATGTTAAATCATAGATGGATTATTGCAGATTTTACTGATGGTAAATATTGGGGGCAAGTGTTAATTGCTTGCACTTATAACGATGATAAAACAATTAGTTTTAGTACTAAGGAATCATTTTTATATCCTATGGATGTAATTGATTAACCTTTAAAATCATGGGATTAGCACAAATGTCGTTAAAATGTCGGGTAAAAACCGTTATCAATTTGTTTAGTTCAGATTTACTTTTGGTTTAAACTTAACAGGTGTTTAAATGAAAGAAGTAGGAAGTAAAATTAGAGAAATAAGAAAACGTAAAGGCTTATCTCAGGAAGAACTAGCAGAACTAGCAAAAATTAACTTAAGAACAATTCAGCGTATTGAAAGTAATGCAAACGAGCCAAGTGGTAAAACACTTAACTTAATATGTGAGGCATTAGAAATAAATATTGAAGAGTTGGTAGAATATGGAAAAAAAGAGGATAAAACTTTTTTAATGTTGTTTCATTTGTCAGTATTATCATTTATAATGTTGCCACTGGGAAACATTATTATTCCTTTGATATTATGGCTTACTAAAAAGGATAAAATAGTTGGCTTAAAAGAAGTTGGAGCAAACTTGCTTAATTTTCAGATTTTATGGACGGTACTTCTATATAGTTTGATTATTATTGGTGCTTTAGGTAAAATAACCCATACAAGAGGCTTTGGATATTCTTTATATATAATACTTGGTCTTCCATTACTAAATATAGTTCTTGCAATTGTATTTGCAATTAAAACTAATAGAGGTGATATGAATTGTCTTTATCCAAATTTTAAGTGGTTAAGAATAATACGATAAGCTGTATTTTGATTTAGAATATAAAATGGCCTGCAATATTGTAGGTCATTCTTATTTTATACCTTTAACTCTATGGTAGAAAGAAAAGAAATTTATTTTGAAAATGATACTATATGGAGGGACTGGTTATCCAAAAACCATAGTTCTTCTAATGGGCTGTATCTTATTTTATATAAAGTAAGTTCAGAAATGCCCTCCATGCGTTGGGAGGAGGCGGTTCGTGTTGCTTTATGTTATGGTTGGATTGATTCCACGGTAAAAAAAATAGGAGAAGAGAAGCGTAGACAGTTATTTACACCAAGAAAAGTAAAAAGTGTTTGGAGTAAACTAAATAAAACTCATATAGAGGATTTGATAGCTATGAATTTAATGCATTCAAGTGGTTTAGAAAAGATTGAAAACGCAAAAAATGATGGAACGTGGACTGCTCTTGATGATGTTGAGAACTTAGTTATTCCAGAAGATTTATCCTTAGCTTTCAAAGAAAACTCTAAAGCCTATAAAAATTATAAAGCCTTTAGTATGAGCTACAGAAAAGGTTATTTGTATTGGTTGCATTCTGGAAAAAGAAAAGCAACTCGTGAGAAACGAATTACTGAAATCATTAAGCTGTGTGTTGAGAATATAAAAACTAGAGAATCGTATTAGCTTATAGTTTTTCTACTAACCAATTTTTAAACTCATAAAAATTTTGTGGGGCAACACCATGTCCTACAGGGAATTCACTATATGAGTTTTTAATATTTAATTGGTTTAAAAAGTCAGGAGCTTTGTTGGCCCAAGTATTTAAAATAACCTGATCAACATTT
>Ga0105356_10002106_pt1 | contig 19849 bp, 17 predicted proteins | sample GOMGulsemesocosm_3_FD_83502 | JGI IMG/M metagenome (GOLD analysis project Ga0105356, IMG submission 83502) | Methane-oxidizing microbial communities from mesocosms in the Gulf of Mexico - GOM9D Gulf of Mexico | ecosystem: Environmental > Aquatic > Marine > Cold seeps | place: Gulf of Mexico... | reverse complement strand
GAAGATTACACCCCCTATAACCTCAACAAAGAGTCTATCGCCGAGGAAATTCTCTTCATTAACGAAACCACTGAAGGTATTTTGGTGATTATTGTTGACGATATACCCGTTGCCCTCGATCTACCGGCTCATGTCGAGCTCGAGGTAGTGGAAACAGACCCCTCGATCAAGGGGGGGTCTGCCACGTCCAGAACAAAACCGGCAAAACTGTCCACCGGCGTGACCGTGCAAGTGCCCGAGTATATTTCCACCGGTGACAACATAAAAGTTAATGTAGAAGAGCGGAAATATATGAGCCGTGCCGATAGCAAATAGAGTATCCGACCCACTCGGGCCTGTATCCCGAGTGGTTATTGCCACCGTCTAAACCTCTAGTTAGTGACCGTCCAGAATTCGACCTATTTGGCGGGTACTGACGCAAAACAGGATGTGTTGCCATTGTCAGTGACTGTAAGTCATTGATAATGCGAGCAAAGCAAAATGACATTTTTCTGCGGCGACATCCATAAATCAGCAGGAGCTTATTTATGGATGTGAACTAGTTTGTGACCGTGTGCACACCCAATATACAAAGGCATTAACATGACCACTCTAAAAATCGATATCGTATCAGACGTCTCATGCCCCTGGTGCGTTATAGGCTACAAAGCACTAGATCAAGCCCTAAGCAACGTAGCCGATAGTATCAGCGCCGACATTAGCTGGCGGGCCTTTGAACTAAACCCGGACATGCCTGCCGAGGGCCAAGATATCGGCGAACATATTCAAGAAAAATACGGCGCCAGCCCCGAGCAGAGCGCCGGCAACCGCGATCGCATTAAGCAAATGGGCGCCGACCTCGGCTTCGAGTTCAGCTATGCCGCCGACAATCGAATTTACAATACCTTCGACGCCCACCGCCTGTTGCATTGGGCAAAGCAATACAACAAACAGAACGCGTTGAAACTAGCGCTATTTGATTTGTATTTCACTCAAAGTGGCAATCCCTCAGATTCAAAGCAGCTGCTAGACACCGTAGAAACTGTCGGCCTGGATCGGGCAGCGGCCACTGACGTGTTGGCCAGTGGCCAGTACAGCCAAGACGTGCGCGCCGAGCAGCAACAAAATCAGCAGATGGGAATCAGTGCGGTTCCAGCCTTTATTATTAATGATAAGTATATGATCAGTGGTGGCCAGCCCGTAGAATACTTCGAACAAGCCCTGCTTAAAATTAGCCAAGAAGAAAATTAGTACCGCGCAACTGCCGCCCTCACTGCTAAGCAACGTTTTGAGTAAGAGTATCGGTGGAAAGGTCTATCCTAGATTATTGCGACAGTACAGCGGCGGCTCAGGTCTAGCGACACTAGCACACCTGTTTCCCGAACGTTAACTGATTCAATAGGTCTGCCATGGCCCAAATATCACTATTAGTTCGCATTGACGAAAAGCTCGAGACGGTATTTGAACAGGTAGCCACTGCTCAGGGAATTGCCAAATGGTTTACCGAAGCGACGCTTCTGCGCAATCAAAACACGGGACAGCTTCAACTTCAGCTATGGGGCGAAACCGACTTTATCATCACCGAGCTAATACCATCGTCACGCATTATTTGGCACTGTACTAGCACTGACAACCCCTGGTTTGGCACCGATGTTTGCTTCTCTTTTCGAGAGGATCAGGGAAAAACCATTGTCAGCTTCGATCACCGGGGCTGGGACGAAGTCAGCGATTTATTTAGAGATTGCGCAATGAGCTGGGCCTACTTTCTCGAAAGCCTTTGCGCCTCGCTAGAAACGGGTCAGGGTACGCCTGAAGGCATAGCTCCTCCCTGCGATACCCCTTAACTACTGGGGCCGTCACAAGGCCAGTATTGGTAACGACGCCCTTTCACTATCGACTACGCAGATATGTTATGAAAGAGATAACCGGAATCAACCATGTCGGCCTTCGGGTCAGCAGCCTGGAACACGCTAGAGCGTTTTATGGAAAATTGGGTTTTGTTTTCCTGGTAGGTCCAATAGGTCCTGAACCTGTGGCTGTGATGGAACATCCTTCTGGGGTCAATATTAATTTCATCCTCAACGCCTCGAGCTCTGAAGCGATTAATATACTGATGGATGTAACGGAAAAACACACCGGTTATACCCATATTGCACTGGAAGTTAGCGATCTTCAGTCTACGCAAAACTACCTGGAATCAATACATTATACGATTACCGAGGGACCTATTGTAACGCCAGAGGGAGCGGCTTTCATTTTCATAAGAGACCCCGACAATAACGTTATAGAATTTCACCAGCCGGCGAGCTAGTAACAAAATTACTTGTTAATCAATAGTCTTAGATTTGGATTTAGACGGTACTGTTGGCAGATATGCCGTTGCTCGGTGAGCAAAACATCAATAGCTTTCTCGATGTATGGCGTGCCCTATCGGCTTCCTCGCTTGCCACTTGTTGGCTTCCAGCTCTGGTCGATCTAAAAACGTCTCTACATAGCCGAGACACAGATAGGCCACTAATTTCTTCTCCGGCGGTGCTTTCAAAATACTTTTTACTCTATTGGGGTCTAGTATACTTACCCAGCCCAAACCAATATTCATCACTCTAGACATAAGCCACATATTTTGTATCGCGCAAACAACGCTGTATTCGCCGGTTTCAAGCATGGTATTTTGCCCCAAAACCGGGTCGGTAGAGGGCTGGTAGAATACCGCGATATTGACCGGCGCCTCGACAATCCCCTCCAACTTCATGGAACTATAAAGCTGCTGTCGCTCGCTAGAAAAGGTCTTTTTTGCTCTATCATTTTCCAACTCAAAACTAGCGGCTATTTGCTTTTTTACCGCAATGTCGCGAATGACTACAAATTCCCAGGGCTGAGAAAAACCGACAGAGGGCGCCATCGAAGCAGCGTGTAAAATCTTATCAATCGACTCTTCGCTAACGCTCTGGTCGGTGAAATTATTACCGCGCACATCTCGGCGAGACATCAGAATAGATTCCAGAAGATTCTGGTCTTCAATAGAAAAAGACCGGTTATTCATAATGTCATTCCATAACACCGTTTTCAATTTCTGTAGCTACGACAACTACAGAGGTTTAACCACGCTAGCCAGAAACGCAGTAGTGACAGAGTCTATAACGAACACTCGAGCGTGTATTAGCTTTGTGGAAACATCAACGCCATCTTTTCCTGTAACTGTTGAGGCGTAAAAGGTTTAACAATATAGGCACTCACCCCAGCCTTAGCCGCATTGATAACAATGGCCTTTTCAGTTTCCGCGGTAACCATCAATACCGGTATATGCTGTAACTGCTCATCATCCCTGATATTGACCAGTAAATCCTGACCGTTCATATTAGGCATATTCCAGTCGGAGACCACAAGATCAAATGTGCTATTTCTCAACTTCTTTAAAGCGTGAACACCGTCTACCGCTGATTCCGTATTGGCGTAGCCAATACTATCCAAAATATGGCAAATTACACTGCGCATCGACGCCATATCGTCTACTACAAGAATTCTCATGTAATGCCTTTTACTCCATGTCAAATACAATACCCGGCACCCGCTTACGGGGCGTTAGCAAGGTCGATCAACACCGCATTGGCAAAAAATGCGCTGAACTGCCGCTACTTTACAACGGCTAATGTCATGCTGCAAATAGTTGCTGTTATACAAAGAAGGAAAGAGGCTAACGATTATGTAAAGCTCTTACAGCAGCCTATTAATCGCACAATTCCCCGTGAAGTGATAGTAACAGCACCAAGTTCCATGGCTTGTTGTCAACGACTGGTAGAGCATATGCATCGTCGCGGGTTTATCGCAACATCAGTCGCGACTATATGCAGGAGCACAGGCTCTCTTTTCGACTATATTGAACTCGACCACGACGAAATTTTGATCGCATAGGAAACGCAGTGAAGCTCAGTGGCACTGAATGTTCTACGGATAACTTCACCGCGTTGCCCTCGTAGCGATGCAGTGACTGGAGTGCGAGCTCACTCTACGCCACTGTGATAAGCCGGTTTATCAAGTGCGGGCCGGGAAATACCCGACCGAGTTCATGCGAAAGACTCAGCAAAGCGCGTCAACACTCCTTGTACCGTCTGCTCCGAGGCCTGCTCGGGAGTACCAGAATTAAAGGGCGGCTTAGGTGCATATTCCACCGCCAATTGAATTTCCTTGGCGATTTGCTCACCGGAGAGCTTCGCTATCAGCGCCAAGCCGAAATCGATGCCAGCTGTTACGCCACCACCTGTTGCCCGATTGCGATCAAATACCACCCGGCCCTCGGTGGCAGATGCGCCGAAGTCGCTTAGATTATCGACCGCCGCCCAGTGAGTTGTTGCCTTATAACCCTCCAGCAAACCCGCCGCCCCCAGTAACAAGGCACCGGTACAGACACTGGTAACCCACTGGGCACGCTCGCCTTTCAACCGCAGAAAATCTATTGTGGTTTGGTCAGTCAGCAGCTCGAAGGTCGCCTTGGTACCACCAGGAGCAAACAAAATGTCGGGGCTGTCGAAACAGTTATCGAAATTGTGAGTAGGTAGCAACTGCAGTACGGTATCGGTGCTGAGGGCTTCTACTGCTTTCGCCACTATTTGAATTTCTGCCCCGGGCCACTGACTCCACACCTGTAGCGGCCCCATTAGGTCTAGAGGTGTCATACCCGAATAGGCCAACATTAGTATTTTCATGATGATTTACTCCTAAGTAATAATGTAGACAGCACTGTAGCCAATTTTGAAGCCGTCAGTTATGATTAAAACATGTCTCAAACTGCCAAAATCATCATCAGCCCTAAAAATGTCTATTTCCTCTTGTATGAGGGCGTACAACTACTGGATGTAGCTGGGCCTGCGGAGGTATTGTCCCAGGCCAATATGGAAGTGGGTCGCCAGGTTTACAACATCCGTTATATCGCCAACGCTAATAGTGGCACGGTACTATCCAGTGCCGGCCTCGGCCTGGCCGTTGCAGCACTGCCGCCGACAGCCGTGCCAATCGACTTGCTATTGGTACCCGGTGCAGTGCCCGCGGCATTGCAAGGCGCTAGCGCCGACAAAAAATTTATGTCCTGGCTAGACGCCGCCGCCAACCGTGCTGAGCGCACCGCCTCAGTGTGCACTGGCGCCTTTTTACTGGGGCAGCTGGGACTGCTCGATGGCCATCGGGTTACCACGCATTGGCTGGGCACTGAGGAACTGCGCCGTGACTTTCCCGCAGCAATAGTACAGGACGACAGCTTATATTTGCAGGACCGGCAACTGTGGACCTCCGCCGGTGTATTATCGGGGATCGATATGATGCTGGCCATGGTCAGCCAAGATTTGGACAGCACTGTCGCACTGCGAATTGCCCGCTCGCTGGTGGTGTTTTTAATTCGAGACGGCGGCCAGTCGCAATTCTCCGGTCCCATCGACCTACAGTCAAAAGCCAATCGCTCCGACATTGTATCGCTGATAGGCTGGCTTGAAAGCCGCCTGCAACATGTTACTACCGTCGAACAAATGGCCCAGCGACTTAGTACCTCGGTTCGAACCCTACACCGGCGCTGTTTAGACGCACTGGATTTAACACCAGCGCAGGTACTTAGCGAACTGCGGTTGGAACGCGCTCGCAATTTGTTGCATCAACTCAATGTGCCGCTCAAAAGCATTGCCGATCAGTGCGGATTTGCCAATGCCGCCGCCTTCTCCAAGGCCTTCAGTCAGCGCTTTAGCATCGCACCAAAACGCTATCGCGAGCGCTTTCGAACGCATTAGCTAACAATCAGTGATTCTATGTTAGCCAATAACCACATTGCTGCCACTACCACATGGCAACCGGATTAATAATCATTTGCACAGTACCTTTTATTCTCGCCTGACCCAATACAAACATAAACTCGTAAACTTGTTCCTTTGCCAAGCGACCGGTGTTCATGGTTTCAAGAATATAAATACCTTTTTTCTGCAGTAGCTCGACATGACCGTAAAAGAGTTTATCACCCTTAATCGCTGGTACTGCGTCAATGCCCCAAGTATCGGCACCTACCGCCATCGGGTTTAAAGCACTAACATAACGAAAGGCTTCATTAGTTAAACCGGGTTCAGTGGCAACCCATACATCGGGCTCTGCTTTCAGCTTGCTATCGGTCCAGCCGGTATGAAACAACAGCACATCGCCCTGACGAATAGTAGTACCCTGGCTTTTTGCCGCCGCCTTAATATCTGCACTGCTTATGCCTTTGCCTCCTGCTAGGGTAGCAACACCATAATACTTGGCCATATCGATTAGCACGCCACGTCCGATTAGCGGTGGTACGTTGTGGGTGCCCAGCTTTTTTAAACCAGAAATGTCTACGATGTCGACCGCTTTGTTGCAATTGTAATAACTGCCCGCCTCACCCATATGACCGAGGCCGTCCAACTGCGGACCGGTACCAAACCAAAGCTGAGCAAGATCGTCATTGTAAATCACATCCCAACCAAAATCCTGAATCAGGCTGCGGCCATTGTGCTGACCCGGCGATACAATTTGTAGCGACATAGATCTTGGGGCGAAAGCGGGCATTTTGGGATCGACAATAATGCCCAATGGGTGGCTCTCACCTTTTTTCACTAACTTGATCGCCATCAAGACTTGCTGCGGATTAACATAATTTGCTGCACCAATCTCGTCGTCGGCCCCCCATGGTGAAGGCTGGCAATCGTTGGCCCAGCCAGCGCTGCTTAATACTGTTAGTGATAGCACCGCAACGACGCAGCGGCACAAGCTTAATAAAATTTCCATGGTAATTACTCCCTTCAATTCAAAGATAATAATGTAACAGCTGCTAAAACAACTAAGGTAACAAACTTGTTACACAGCTGAGCTTGCAACTAGACAAATAAGCCGCGTTTTGTGCAAAGCTGCTGTAAGTCAATGCGCAGCGCAACACTTCGATCAGGCCAAAACCCTAGCGCTCTAGACATCGCGGCGAGCTTAAAAACGTTCAATTTTCTATCCACCCACGAGGATTATCTGCGACGTGTTGGCGCATCTCAAGCAGCACTTTTTCGAGTAACTGTCCTCGTTTGGGAAACAGATTACTGACTTCATGGTTCTCGGCATCGAGCTGTAATCGCGACAGATGTGGACGATTTCGCCCAACGTCGCCGGAGCTCAATAATAACTTCAAATCCGCATCTCGAATTGCACCCGGTAGGGAGTCTAATACCGGAAAGTAGTATAAGTAATCATGCGGTGAAGCTGTATCTTGCAAGAAAAGTTCAGTCAGGTCACGGCCATCGATTATTCTATCGACTGGCAATGACTGACCCGCTAAGCTCAACAGCGTTGGGAAAATGTCGGTATTCATCGCCATAGCCCCAGTACTGCGTTTGGCCTCGACATGACCGGGCCAGCGCACAATCATCGGCACCCGCTGGCCGCCTTCCATTATTTCCCCCTTGCGCCCTCGCAGCGCGCCGGGGCTACCATTATAGTCTGCGCCGTTATCGCTGGTAATTATGACAACGGTATTTTCGTCCAGATTCAGCCGCGCTAAGGCTTGCATAATAATGCCCGTGCTTCTGTCTAAATCTTCTACTACGTCCCCGTAGCTACCGCCGTCGGATGTGCCGGCGTAGTCTGATGATGGATAGTGCGGCACATGGGGAAAGGTATGGGATAAATACAGGAAAAACGGTGTATCACCTACCGACTCAAGAAAATTCACCACTTCATCGGTATACAATGTGGTGAGTTCTTTTTGATCGACACCCAATCCCTGCAGCGGATTCATCTCGTCGCGCTCGTTGCTTAGAAAGGAACCCGAGCGTTTGTCTTCAATAACAATCTCATCGTTGCGATACATATCAAGTGGATACATATCGTTGCTAAATAACAATCCGTACCAGTTTTGGAAACCAAAATCGGTGGGTCGATAACCCTTGCCGTCACCGAGATGCCACTTGCCGACCATATGGGTGCGATAACCCGCAGCCGACAATACCTCGGCAATGGTAACTTCCTCTTTTGGCAGTTCATTGGCCAAGCCCATCATGCGCCGCCCGTTGCCAACAATGGAATTATCGGGGAAAAACACATGACGGTCGGTGCGGGTGCGCGGCGGAAAGCGACCTGTTAGCAAAGCCGCACGGGAAGGCGTGCAAACCGGTGATGCCGAGTAAAAGAACGTCATCTTCAAACCCTGCGCGGCAACCTGGTCGATGTGCGGCGTGTCGATAACCTGGCTGCCATAACTGGACAGATCACCCCAACCGAGATCGTCGAAGAAAATAATTATAATATTGGGCGCATCAGCCGGGGCGGTTTTAAGGCTGGCAAGATAACGCGCTTTTTCCTCGGCATGTTCCTGCGATACCACCGGCGATACAAATTGAACCTGAATAAGGCGCAGGAAAAAAAGCACGACTACTACCAATACTAGCGCAACAATGGGGTAGCCTACGATAAGGGCAAATCTAGAAAATAGCTTAGTCGATGGTATATTGCGGGCATTGCTCATTCAGCTTTCCTGTGGTCATTGCAAAAATATTTATTCTACATCATGGATTTAGTGTTATTACAGCGAGCCGCAGCACTCATTTTTTCTTATGAACAGTGCCACCCTTCATCACAAAATCGACATCCAGCAACTCGCGGATATCCTCTAACGGACTACCGTGCATTGCAACAATATCGGCTTGTTTACCCACTTCGAGAGTGCCCAACTGATCGATCATATCAATCAAGCGGGCTGCATTGATGGTAGCGCTTGCCAAAATATCAGCGCTACTCATACCTGCGGTTGCCATCAACACTGCCTCCTGAGCATTGGCACCGTGTTTCGACACTCCGGTGTCGGTGCCAAAGGCAATATTGACCCCGGCTTTGTGAGCGGCCTCAAAATGGGACATCATGTCACCACCGACTCTAATCGCCTTGGCTCTTATCGCCGGCGACATAAAGTCACTGTTTTTTGCCATGGCCACCACCGTATTACCCGCTAACAGAGTTGGCACCAGATACGCCTGTGTTTTCTTAAACAGCTTAATACTATCCCTGTCGGCATAACTACCGTGTTCGATGCTATCCACTCCTGCCCGCAGCGCAGCATTGATACCTGCCGCAGCGTGAGCGTGACTAGCTACCCTACGCCCTAGGCTGTGGGCAGTATCAACCACTTCTCGCAGTTCATCATCAGTCATCTGCTGGCCGGTACCGGTTGTGGTATCGGACAAAACGCCACCGGTGGAGGTAATCTTAATAATATCGGCGCCAAACTTAATTGCCCGACGGGTTGCGCGGCGACAGTCAAAGGGACCATCGCAGACCGTTTTGGCCGTTCTAGCCTCCATTAAATCCGGTGACATACCATCGACGTCACCATGGCCGCCGGTCACCGAGACGCCGCCCGAGGCAATTATGCGTGGCCCGACTACCCAGTTCTTGGCAATCGCATCGCGCAGCGCATACATTTCAACCGCTGATGAACCCAAATCCCTGACCGTGGTAAAACCGGCCATCAAGGTCTTGCGGGCATTGTTGACGCTGCTCATGGCAACATCAGCTGAGGACATTCGCAGCCTATCGCGGTCGTTATGGGGGCCCAATTCAGCCTGTAGATGTACGTGCATATCCATCAATCCGGGCATAACGAAACTCGAAGACAAGTCAATCAGCTGTGCCTGCGGATATTGTAAGGGGTCGATAAAACCAGGCAGTATCGATTGGATTTTTCCATCGACTACAACCACTGTTTGCTGGGCCTGCGGTGCCTTGCCGGGAATAGCCAGTAGCGCACCGGCGTGAATCAGCTGAGTCGCTGCCAGTGCAGGTATAGCCAGTGTAGCCAAACTGAATAACCCGGCGGTAACAATCACGCGCAGACGGGTAAAAATTGCTTGTTTAACCGTGCAGTAGTTCATGATGAACATTCCTTTATTATCGTTATTTGGCGGTATTGATTATTATTTTCATCACCCCAGTATATAGGGCAACCGTACGCTATGGGAATGCCAAGCTAAGGCGCGACGACGACAGCGACCACACTGTATCAGTAGGCATCGATCAAACCCTTTAGTGCCGGCACCGAGTCCTGTTGACTGCGGTGTAAGGCAGTTAACTGCCTATCTGAAACCGGCGCAAAGGACTGCCAGAAAAAGCCGGCACCGGGTTCGAAAGAGGCCAGAGCGTCAAACATCTCCTGTCGCTGCTGCACCTCGGTATGGGGAGCGGCCAGTAACAATCCATGAGAGGGAAAGGGCGCGCTGTGTAATACACGAAGAGAGCCTTGCCGCAATCTGGGAATACGATTATAAAACGGTGATAACACCACCGCTGCATCAACTTCATTGCTGAACAGTGCTCGAATAGCCAGACTGTAGCTTTGATAGTGGCTATAGTTTGCCAGCACTTGCCTGTCTGACAAGTCAGCGTGCGCGCGAATACTGGCTTCAGCCAATGGGTCCGGCAGCGCCAAAGTATGTGCGCTCAACTGCTCTATCGCGTTAAATGGAGAGCCAGCCCTCACTACATAGAGGTAGCTGGACTCCCACACTAGAAACGCCACCGGAGTAAAAGACGCACTAGCAATCAAATAACTAGCGATATGCGCCGGTGCCGCGAGAAAGTCATATTGTCCCTGTTGGGCATTCTCAATGTAGCGGCGAAAAGTTGAGGCACTGGCAAAAGATAGCTGCAAGCAGGACCGCAGCTTCATCTGCCGGTTTATTTTTTTTGACCAAAGCGACGTAATACTAGCCGAGGTCGCAGGTACCATGCCAAAGGATACGTCAGTACCTTCGGGGCATTGCTTAGGGCTCTGTGCGGCGGCCGGCGCAATGGCTAAAAATAGTAAAAGTGTTAGTAAGCACTGTCGCATAAGAGCAAGGTCAGTAAGACATCCATAGGCCACTATACTAGAGCGCAAACGCCGAAACAAACGGCGCACAACGCCGTATATACACCGCGGGGTGGGTAGCATGAGACAAAGCGCCTATTCAGTTTTTTTGCAGCCTCTTTTAACTAGAGTCTAACCGGGAGCGACTAAGGTCGCCTGCCACTGCATCTGGGGAACCGGGCTATCATCAAGGAATGCAGCCATCATCGCATTGACCTCCTCCGGTGCATCTTGCTGAACCCAGTGCGACACTCTGGGCAGGTAGCGAATAGTCAGTTCATTCACATAGTTACCCGTACCGTAGGTCGACTCTTTGGTCAGCGCCACATCGTCTTCGCCCCAAACCATCAGTGTTGGTATATCAATCAACGGGTAACCCAACTGCTTCTGCCGTTTTAAACCGCCACCGCGCAACAGACCTCGGTAGTAGTTGCACATTGCAGTGAGCGCACCTGGCTGAGCGGCATTGCGGGAGTATACCTCAGTCACCTCTTTACCGAAGCGTTCAGGGCTGGAAGAAGATTGCTTAATCATCTCACCCACAGCAACAGCATTGTTGGCGCCCAACAGTTTTTCAGGTAGCCAGGGAATTTGAAAAAAGAGTACATACCAGGACTTCTTCAACTGCGCCCAACCTATATTGTCTGCCGCGGCCCCAGGATGGGGTACGTTGCATATAATCAATTTTTGCAGCGGCCGTATTTTACGCATCGCAAAAAACCATGCTATCACCGCACCCCAATCGTGGGCGATTAGTACTGTCTGCTCGCAGCCAGAGGCATCAATTAAAGCGCCTACATCTTCCATCAGCTTTTCCAAACTATAGGCATCTATACCCTCGGGGCGGGACGAGTTGCCGTAACCGCGAAGATTAGGGGCCCAGGCCTCATAGCCCGCCGCGGCCAGCATCGGTAGTTGATGACGCCAAGAATAGCTGTGTTCAGGGAATCCGTGTAAACACAGTGCCAAAGTTTTGCCATCCCCTTGCTGGCTACTACAAACGTCGACCTCGAATCGAAGACTATTGGCCTCGACAAAGCGGCGCTCTATTTTGGCTGTGGTACTACTGGTTTCGCTTGCGGTCATAAAGATTCCTTGAATGAGGTCGAGATAAAAAAGCTCGTCACAGGGATAATGCTGTACTTGTTTCGCTTATAGTTATTCTGCGACTTTTATAATCATTACCAGTATCCACTGGGCAAAAACGCAGCAAGAAAACATAACAATATCGATCACTACACTGTTTTCAGCCTAACACAGTGGGTCCACATAGGTAATTGCACCTGTCATAGCGGTTAAAAGAAACCCACATCATCAACGCTTCGCATGCATCCAACTCACTACCGAGAACTTCGTTCGCGTATTAGGTACAACGACATATAAAATCGGATAAACGGGCAGCATGAAACTTCGCCGCCAATATTGTCCACAACGCTAGCACTGCGTCAAACACCCGTGTTATTAGTATTTTCCGCATGCTAACAGGCCTTCAGCACTAATCGTCGACAACTTAAAATGCCAATACCACTCGGGTTAATGACCCCTTACGCATGTCATCAAAGCCTTGATTAATTTCTCGAAAAGGCCTCACTTTGTCAACTAGCGGTTCGAAATTGAACTGACCCGTTTCACCTAGCGACAAAATCTTTTGAAAGTCGGTACTGGGTTGGCAAGAACCGTAAATAGAGCCAGTTATGGTTTTTTCGGCCAACAGCCCTAACGCCGGGATCGCCAGCCTATCGGCGTAGCCTGGCAAGCCCACTACAACCGCTCTCCCTCCGGGTCTAATCATTTCGAAACACTGCTCCATAGTGGCTACACTGCCGACACACTCGATGGCGCAGTCCGCGCCACCACTAGTGAGCCTGCGTATTTCAGCCACCAAATTATCAGGTCCCAAAACATCGCTGGCACCCAAAGCACCCGCCGCGGCTCGACGTTGTGCGATAGGGTCAACCGCGATTATAGTGCTGGCACCGGCAACTCTGGCTCCCTGGATGGCCGACAGCCCTACTCCACCACATCCCAGCACTACTACGGTTTCACCAGGGTAAATTTTCGCGCTATTGACCGCGGCACCAAAACCCGTACTGACTGCGCAGCCTATCAGGCAAGCGTGCTGCGGAGGAATAGAGCTATTGATCGGGACAGCCATTGCTTCGGGCACAACAATATGTTCGCAAAAAGCACCCAGTCCCATAAAGCGATCTATGCCCTGACCATGTTGACTGAGTGGCCCCCTTCCCCCGGTCGTCATATTGATCTCTAGACAAAGCTGAACGTTTCCACGCAGGCAACTCGGACACTGGCCGCAGGCAGGGGTCCAGGACAAAATCACTGCGTCGCCCTCTCGCACCGTACTAACTGCGCTGCCCACTGCTTCTACCCGACCACAGGCCTCATGGCCCAACACGGCGGGGAACTGGATAGTCTCTTTTCCTTCTAGCGCACTAAGATCGCTACGACAAATACCACAGGCTTCTATTTTAACGCGAACCTCAGTCTCTAGAGGGTCGCGTAAGTCAACCTGCTCGATCGAAAACGCTTCGTTTCTATTGTGCACTATCGCAGCTTGAGTTTTCATCGAATGTCCTCGGCTAAACTAAAGTGTAACTACCTTGCTGAGCTTATTTCTGATGGTGGTGCGATCGAGAACCGACATTCTAACTGGCAAAATCCTGTCCGGGGTAGGATGACTAGATAAGTCGCTGAACCGCGCCAGCTCCAGTTGCTAAGTACGTCGATTCTCGTAGCCCCAACGACATCTCCAGTGGCTAAAGTTGCCAGATATCCTGAAACAACACCCACTCTTCACTCTGACTCCACTGCCGGTATGCACCATCTACCTGCTCCGATAGATAGACTCGGTCGATAATGGCTTCGACTTTACCTTGTTCAATCGTCTCTTTCAATGCAAGTAATTCTTGCCAAGTTTCTCCTGCGAAAGCAATTAGTGTCTTTTGTCCCGCCCGTGTCGCGCGGGATTTCAACATATCAGCCAGGCGCGGATTGGCCATTACATAGCGGCCACCATCGTTAAGTGCTGCCATATATTGAGCAAAGGATCAGTTGGCCAACCGTTTAGAAATAGCGTTATAGCCAAGATTATCGCTACCAAAGTCCAGTTTGTTTTAATCAATAAAATTGATCAGCACTTATTTGGCGCAGCATATCCTCCTTGATGGCGCCATCATCGTCGGTAACTTCGACTCCTATCCACTTGACAATGTGCACAGCAAAAGTGCCGATGCTACCCCCGGCTCAAAACGCCCTCGCTGCCACAACGGAAATACGCGGTAAAAGTTGCAGACAGCCTTGAGAGCCTCACGCTGGCCAGGGCCTCATAATCGGGCTTAGCCTCCTCCAGAGGTAAGTTTTGCATGGCTAGCATTCTATTGAACATCGCCCTCCCGTTGCCTTCTTTACGGGGGTCGCTGATATAGCTGGTTTTTTCCCGTTGCTCGGTGGACTCCTTTTCAGAACCAGACGCAGCAGTAACAAAGGTGCTCAGGTGCGGAATATTAAGACACTCCAGTGTTTTCACTCGATCGGGATTTTCCGTCGCAAACTACCAAGCCTTATTGGCGCCTATACTGGTGCCCATTAAATGAAAGCTCGCGTCGGGGTGTTTCAGCACCGCAACATAAAACGAACTTCAGCCATGTAATTAACTGTTTATGCTGCTATCGCAATTAATTTTTGGCGTATAACGATGTAGTGCTTGACAAGTTTTGTAAATAGATAGATTATCGCTTTTTTAAAATTACCAACGAAAATTAATCATGAATATTATGAACCGTAAACAAACACCACAGGCCGTGGCGCCACTTTGCACCTATACGTGCTCAGTGCGACTGCATTGGCATGTTGGGCGGTTCGAGAAGGTATTGTAATTAATTTTATTGATTAACGTAAAAGCCTCCGAGAACTCAAAGTCCGGGGGCTTTTTTCGTTATGACTCATCACTAAGGTGACAGCTAACGTCCAACCCCCTCCCTTTGGTTTCTCTACAGCTTCTATGTAAGTGTTTGCAAGTAGAGGTACCACCATGGAAAAAATTCTTCATCGCAATATCAGCAGAATTTATCTGATGACATTTTTGCAGTCGGCGATGATTATCACGGCTGTGTTTGTGCCGCTATTGCAGCGCCACGGCTTGAGCATGGCGCAAGTTTTACAAACCCAGGCATTGTTTGCCGCTGTTGTAGCTATCAGTGAAGTACCCAGTGGCTATCTGGCAGATTTGTGGGGTCGTAAAAACGCCATTGTTTGCGGCGCACTGATGGGCTTTGTTGCCTTCGCCTTTTTAGTGCAGGCCACAAGCTTTAGCGATTTTTTGCTGTATGAGTTGCTCATGGGTATCGCCGTCAGTCTCGCCTCCGGTGCCGATATGGCCTTGGTCTACGACACTCAAAACGCGCTGAACAAATGCAGTAAAAAGTACAACAAAGACAGCGGCAAGCATATAACACGGCTGACCACGCTGGAGGGCTTGGGCAGCAGCTGCGCGGCACTGGGTGCCAGCGTTTTAAGTTACTGGTCGCTGGATTGGATATTAATGGTACAGGCGTCAATCAGCTTTTTGGTACTGCTGTGTGCCGTGACGCTTATTGAGGCACCGCGGCAAATCACCCTTAGCAGCCACCGCGACAACGCCAGCCAGGTAAAACAGGCCATCACCAAAGATCCTTTGGTATTGTGGACAGTACTGGCAATTGTTGCACTGAGCCTGTCGGCACTGCTGTCTTTCTGGATGTTTCAGAAGTACTGGCAAATGCAGTTAGTGCCTATTGAGTGGTTCGGTTATCTGTGGGCAATACTGTCGGTGGTTCGCAGTATTAGTGCGCATTTCGCCGCGTCAGTGGAGCGAGCACTCGGTGCTACCCGGTTAATCCTGGTAGTGGCAACACTACCTATTGTGGGTTTTGTCGGCATGGCTATGTTCGAAGGTCTGCTAGGATTGGCATTCTGCCTAGTCTTTCCATTGGGCCGCGGACTCAGTCTGGTCATGTTTTACCAGGCTTTGAACAAGCGCCTTAGTGCAGAGTTTAGGGCGACCGTCAACTCGCTGGTTAGCCTGTTGATTCGCGCCGTATTTATTGCCATGGGCCCTATGGCCGGATTTTTTGTTGACTACAGCGGGGTGAATTTTGCCCTGGCGATGTTAGCGGTGGTATTTGTACCGGTCTATGCGATGGTGTTGATACCACTGTCGCGGAAGATAGTTCGCCAGCAACGGCTTGTGCCCAGCACATCTCAGACCACGGGTCAGGCCGGTCGTTAAATACGCCTTAGGCCGCTACCGGGTATTGCAATGGCTTTACACCCGGTAGCGGCCATTTTATATTGAGCTAAAGAACCTATCGCTGTTAGTCATTGTGGCGATTGTTAACAGCTGGTAGCGCTACTCATTATCCAACACTAAATACCGCCGGTTAGTTTCTTGGCAAACCAGCGGGTAGGGAAATATTTAGCTATCAACAACCGCCCCAGCCAGCGCGGCGCGGGGTCTAAAGATTCGTCCAGCGGTGCTAGTTTTACCAGTTGCTTACCCTTGCTGCGGCCATCGAGCATGGCAAAAAAAGCGCCCGGTGCGTTTTCAATGCCCTCCACTATATCTTCTTTATGACTCACTACCCCGTCTTTCACCCAGCGCGCCAGTTGTACAAAACCACCTTTGAAGCGACTTTTATAGTCAAATAACACAAACCCTTGCTTCAGAATGCGCTTGGCCAAAATGGCATTATTTTCCCGCCGACCGATGTCCGCCCGGCTGTTGTTAAGATGGCTGAAGCCCAAACGTCCAACAACAATAGAGCGGGCATTCTGACGATAATGGTCCAGTACCGCCTCGGAAATATCACCACTGGTATTGTCATAGTAGATATCTACTCCCTGCGGACAAGCCCTACCGATATCCGCCGACAACTGTTCAATACTTTTGCCCCGGTAGCTCACCGCGCCATCGTAGCCCCAGTCATTTTTAACTTGGGCTGCTTTTTCTTCGGTGCTGACAATGGCCACAGTCACACAGCCGATGTTTTTAGCGATTTGTGCGGCAATACTGCCAACACTGCTACCACCGGCGGATATCAGTACGGTCTCGCCGGGTTTGGGTTTACCAATATCAAGTAAACTAAAATATGCCGTCACACCGGTAGTGCCAACGCCCCCTAAAAACCAAGTCGGCTTGGCCAAACCCATATTCAGTGCAGTGAAGTCATTGGCATTTGCCGCCACCGTGTATTCCTGCATATCGACTTGCCCGAGGCGAATTTCCCCGACTTTAACCGCGCGATGGTTTGAGGCGATAACTTGACCAATTCCATAGGCCTGCATAACATCACCCGGGTTCACCTGCCCTGCGTAGTTTTCTTCGTCGCGCATGCGGCTGACCAGCGCCGGGTCCATCGACAAATAGGCGTTGCGCAGTAGAAATTCACCGGCAGCTAACTCAGGTACCGGCAGCTGTTCGAAAGCAAATATTGATGGTTCAGGCCTTCCCACTGGGCGCTTTACCAAGCGCACAACTGTGTTGGTTAGCTTCATAGTCTCAATTCTCATATCATGGGTTTAAATAGGCGGACATATCCGGTCTAGATAGCCACCTAATTTTTTGTCTAATTGGTCTTGTTGGCAGCACAGAACAACAAATTTGTCGGGGCGAATTACCAGAGTATTATATTTTTTGAAGTAGTCGGCGTAGCGTCCTGACTCATCGATTAAGTACTGTGAATCGTCCTTGCCAATATTCAAGAACTTTCCACCCAGCGCACTCCAGCGCTGCGCGTTTCTGTCACTGAGACTATTTTCCCCGGAGTGTTGCCAGCTGACGATATGGAAAGACTCATCCATCCAAGCGTCGCAGGCATTAGTGACACCGTCACTGGCCAGCCTATACTGCGGGAACCAAACCCCGGTACCTTTCAGTTTTCTAATGAGGAAATTGCGCAACAAACCACCGTTAATATGATTGGGGATTTTGTTCATCTTTGCGCCTGTGTTCTTCGAATACAACCCGGCCCAGGTCGCCATTTTTATCACCGCGTCTCTAACCGCCGCCCCTAGCCAATTCTGAGGTAATACAAACTTACCGATGATTTGTGCAAAGACGATGATTTGCTTGCTGTGGGGAATTCTTTCACGATCATAACTGTTCAATACAGTGCCATGGAGCTGCCCTTTAATAACTCCCGCCAACTTCCAGCTTAAATTGTGTGCATCTCGCAGACCCGCCATCATACCCTGACCCGCGAAGGGCGGTGTTATATGGGCAGCATCACCGGCCAGAAAAACATTGCCCGCGGTGTACTGCTGCGCCACCCGGGCGTGAAAGGAATAAATTGCCTTGCGCTCCAATTCCATCTGTTTGAAGTCGCCCCAGGGCGACAGCATCTTGCTCAAACTTTCTTCTTTACATAAATCCGCTACATCGTCATCTTTTTTCACCACAAACTCCCAGCGCCGCCGTCCCAGTGGCAATGGTAGGGTAATACCCGGTCTAGCTGGATCAATGGAAAAAAATATTTCATCGCTGTCGACGGGATTTTTCCCAACATCGATGATCAGCCAGTCTTGCTGGTAGGTTTTTCCGCCAAAACCGATACCCAGCGATTTTCTAATGACACTGCTGGCACCGTCACAGGCAACCAAATAACGGCAGACAACAGATCGAGCAACGCCGCTCTGGTCGAGTTCGACCGTCACTTTGCCATCGGCATCGGTAAAGTGTTTAAGCTCGGTACTGGGGGAAAACGTCACACAATCGAAGCGCTCTAGCGACGCACGCAGGCTCTGTTCGAGCTGCGGCTGGTAGAACGTGCGCTGCATGCGTTCATTATTAATCAACAAATCCATCTCAAAGTGAAATACCGATTCAGCGGCCTTGTTAGTGAAATAAGTGGCAGCGATGTCGACAAAGTCTACCGGCTGGTGCGTAAAAACACCGGCAGCGTTGAGAATGCGTGAGCCCTCATCACACATGCCCACCGCCCGCGGAATATCAAGCACCTGGTCTTCGCTATCGATCAGCAGCGTTGAGATGCCATGTTTCCCCAAGAATATAGCCAAGGTAGCACCGCAGGGCCCCGCTCCACTAATCAGCACATCGTATTGTTTGTTCAGTTCTAGTGTTGTCATTGCCCAGATTAACCCCGCCTAATTAGCCGTCAACAATTTCGTTGCGCTGGCAACCTAGATTGATAGTTCCGTCCCGGGACTTTATTTCCAGCTCCAAAATATCACCGGGTTTTAGAAAGGACTCTCTAGCGAGTTGTGCCTGTGTCAATTTTTCCCGCCGTTTCGCATCATTTTTCATATTGAGAATAATCGCCAACGCGGTTTTCAAATTTAAATTCATCAGCACGCCGCCGGGGGTACCCGTCAAAACACAGTCGCCTATTTGCAAATCAGTAAAGGTCGATATTTCGCTAAGTGTTGCCGGTGGTTTGTGAATAAGTTGCTCGGTGACTGAATCCTGACGCAGCTTACCGTTGAGTTTAAGTTTCAACTCCATATTGTAAATATTTTTGATGTCGCCTTTGTCCAACAGATAGAGCACCGGCCCCAAGGGACAAAAAGTACGCTGGCTCTTGCCTTTAAACCACTGCATGGCTGGCGCACCAAACATGGCATCCCGTGCAGAAACATCGTTGGCCAAAACCAAAGCGCCGATATAGTCGCCGACATTGTCTTCTGTTATAGCAACGGGCTCGGTAATGGCTTTTTTCATCACAAAACCCAGCTCAATTTCGTAGTCCAATAACTGGATACCCTTAGGCCTTACAATGGTCTCGTTAGGTTTTGAAATACTCGAAGCCGCCTTGTAAAAAATGAGATTCTCATCTTCTTCTTCAGGTTTGTCTTCCTTATTAAACACACCGCCCTCCGCCCGATGACTGGCATAATTCATCCCCTGTACAATCAGTTGAATATCGCGGCTTACTGGTGAAAGATATTCCACCGCCGACTGGTCAACCGAGTCAGCGGCGATAG
>Ga0105356_10002105_pt1 | contig 19856 bp, 17 predicted proteins | sample GOMGulsemesocosm_3_FD_83502 | JGI IMG/M metagenome (GOLD analysis project Ga0105356, IMG submission 83502) | Methane-oxidizing microbial communities from mesocosms in the Gulf of Mexico - GOM9D Gulf of Mexico | ecosystem: Environmental > Aquatic > Marine > Cold seeps | place: Gulf of Mexico... | reverse complement strand
GGGGGGGGGGGGGGGGGGGGGGGGGGGGGGGGGGGGGGGGGGGGGGGGGGGGGGGGGGGGGGGGGGGGGGGGGGGGGGGGGGGGGGGGGGGGGGGGGGGGGGGGGGGGGGGGGGGGGGGGGGTTGGGGGGGGGTGGGGGGGGGGGTGTGTGGGGGGGGGGGGGGGGTGGGGGGGGGGTACGGTGAACACGTTAGCGACTGGGAACAACAACTGGTTGACATTATTGAACAGCTCCCCGAATCGGTGCGCCGCGCCAGCCAATAGATGTATCGTGCGGCGGTTAATAGGGCCAAACTTCCAAACCGTGAATGGCGTTGCGAATATCGGTGGACAAGGTCACAGTCAAAGCCGTTTCGCCACTGGCAAGATCGTGTAGGGCAATCGTCGACGGCGAAGAGCCCGCCGCAACCAAATCGTCTTTAAGCACACACAAACCCCTAGCAAACGATGCTCTTGCCACCTCGTCACCGCCGCGCGCACCGGTGAGCTGTGCCTTAGCCAACACTGGCACCTTAAAGGCGCGATCCTGCCCACCCTCTGCACTAACAAAACGCACGGCATCGGCCTGGGTGTCGTTAAACAGTACACCTTTATTATAGGGCCTGGCGTTGTGGGTACCCGCCGGCAAGGTGGCGCTCATATTCACTTTTTTCCCGTTAAAGTGCAGCATACCACCGGTTTTCAGCCCCGCTAAATAGAGACCGTCGTCATTGGCCAGCACCGAGTTAATATGCATTTTGTTAAGCATCAACGGGCCATCGTCACTCTGGGGATCAAAACGCTTGGCAGCAAAACGAAAACCATCGACTTCAACGTGCATAGCCCAGTGAAAGTGTTCTTGTTCGATATCGAAGGCGAGAAGGCTATCGAAGCCGGTAGAACTTAAAAACACCTGGCCCTGATGCACAGAAATTTCATGGCAGTGTTTTAAATAGGGGTTTTTCCAGCGCCCACGCAAACTAAAGTCGGGATTGTAGGCAAACAATTCGTTACTGGCGGCAATAAAAACAACTTCATTATAAAAGGCAATACCACGCAAGCCTCGGTCGGCACCGCGGCCGTGCCAGTCGATGTCTACCGTGTTCCAATCCAACATTTTTGTCGCCGACTGATCACCGATATCGACTAGATACACACCACCATGGCTCTCGCCCTGCTGGCTACCACGCACGACTGAAGTAGCGATTAATGTTGTCATGGCTAAGGGCTTTTCCAAACTAATTTATTAAAACGGCACTAGCATGATACAGAGGAACGCCACCAGCCTCTATAGGTTGCTTGGTTATTAGTGTATCGCAGCGGTTAGCTTGCATTAACAATAACGGCAGATATTGCGATGCACAGGCAGTCAAGTCATTGACCATGGCGGTGCACTGCAACGACGAGGGGATTGCGGAGATCAGATAATACCGCGAAATAAATCAATAGCTGCCCCTGCTGAAAATACCGCTTATATCACTCTGTCAAAATTCCTTGTCGAAGGTGATTTCAATACTTCTGGGGCGGTTATAATTGGGCATATTGACGTAGCGACCCACTCCTGGAAAGGTGCCGGTGGGGCCAAAATCACCGTCATCATTGGAGTCTATCCACTGGGCATTGCGGTCGTCCCACAAATTCCAGATACTCAGGGTTGCACTCCAATCACCCTCGACCACCAGACCAAATTGCAAGCTGGCCTCGTCCTGATCTTTTATTAGCTTTCTGCCATTGATCGCTGGGTCTGGGTTTTTGTCTTCCATCGCATTCCACCAATCATGGTACATTTCTTCCTGAAAGGTGTGGTCGTAGCGCAGCCAGCCATCAATGTCGCCGATGAGTGCCGGCATCGAATACTCAATACCTACCCACCACTTACTGGGCGGGGCGATGGCCAGTTCCTGGCCTCTGGCGCCTAATTTATCACTGTCTTCGCGGACGCCGCCTACGGGAATAAGGTCCGCTAGGTAATAGTCGTCCTGTAACTCCGAGTCACTGAAGGCAAAAGAGGCATCGACTTTCAAATTCTCGGAAACAAGATACGTCATAGACACTTCGAGGCCGCTCAACTCCGCGTCACCCATATTAAGCGTGCCGGCGGCGGTCCAGTCGTCCGGGTCGGTAATGCCGCGCTGAATATCTTCCCAGTCCATCTGATAGGCCGAGGCATTGAGCTGCAGGCTATTGTCTAGCCACTGACTTTTAATACCGATTTCCATATTGGTAAGCGAGTCACTCTGATACTCATCGGGTAAAATAGAATCTGAGTTTTTAATTGAATTATAACCACCGAGTCGAAAGCCCTCGCTCCAAAGCGCATACACCATCACGTCTTCGTTAACATTGTAGTTAATGGCGGCCTTGTAGAGAGTGTCTTCATCGTCGCCCTCGTAGATATCGGTGTCGTAGGGATTGCCCCGGGGCCACTGCTGAAACTCGGTACGGTCGCGCTCAAACTCAAACCAACGGGCCCCCACTGTGGCGGTAAGCTGATCGCTAATGTCGTAACTCATCTCGCCAAAGATCGCTTTTTGGGTTGTCGATGCTGTGTACTCTTCGGTATACCAGTCATCGGTATTGGGCAGGTAGGTCTCGTAGGCTAGGGCCCAATAGGCACCAAAATTGGTGTCGGCTAAGTTTTCTACCCGGGCAAAGGCGTAATCCCAATAGTCGTCAGTTTTTTCGTAGAAGGCACCCACCATCCACTTAAGCCGCGAGTCGCCGATAGAGGCAAAACGAAGTTCGTGGGTGGTGCGCTCGGCGGTCTGATCATTGACCGTAGTTTCGGGGTGAAAGCCGGTATCGTAAAAAACGTTGTAATAGAGGTCATTGCCCGGAGTCAACACCGACTGGGCACGAATTTGGCCATCGGAATTCTTATCAAATTCGTAAAATACTTCTCGGTCCAGATAGCTAGTGCTGTAGGTCATCTCAGCAAAACCCAGATCGCCGGTTACCGTCAGCGCACTCAGCCACCAGTCGTCATCGCGCTCGTCTTTATGAAAACGAACAATCTCAAAATCGTCCAGTCCCGGAGTATTGGGGTCCGATTTCCAGTCACCCTCAGAACTCTGGTCCTGGGCCATCACCATAAACTCGGCGCCCCACTTGTCGTTGATGGTCCACAACACGCTGATACGACCGCCGCGCTGTGTCCACTCGTTAAAGTCATCTTCGACAACATCGGCATTGTCATCGCTGGAGAAAATATTGCTGCCGTACACATTGTCGATATAGCCGCCGGACTTGCTGTCGAACACTGCTGCGCGCAGCGTTAGGGTGTCTTCAATCAGCGGTAAGTTTACATAGGCTTCCAACTTGTGACTGGGCTCGCCTTCTTTGGTATAGGTGGCACCGGCGGTTACCCCACCGTAGGCACGGGAATGATCGGGTTTGTTGGGAATAATGCGGATGGCACCGGATTGGGAGCTGGCACCAAACACGGTACCCTGTGGACCGGGCAACGCCTCCACCCGCTGAATATCGACTAACCGCGGGTCAACCGCCTGGGTAGCCGAGGTCATTGGCGTATCGCCGAAGTAGACCGCAGAGCCCGAATCGGTACGCCACTCTCCCGAACCAGTACTGACCCCTCGAAAGACCACCTCTGAACGCCCCGGTGACGTAGTTACCGTCGACATACTGGGTATCGCTTTCTGGTAGTCATTCATATTGCTAAAGCCCAGTGCTTTAATATCATCGGTACTAAAGGCCTGAATAGACTGCGGAATATCCTGCATATCGATGGCACGCTTGGTCGCGGTGACGACAATTTCTTCCAGCTTGGTGCCGTCAGCAGCCTCTGCCTGCTGTGCGAACGCCTGGCCCGCCAGCAACGTCGAAGCCGTGGCTAACGCTATTGCACTGGCCAGCGGATGGATGGAAAATAACTTATTGTCTTGTTTCATAGTAACCCCGATTGTTAAGTTATTATTGTTGCTTCGACTAGCGAACGTCCGGGTAGGCAAAATTCAACTTAGACAGCTTTGATGAGTCCTTACATTAATAAAGCCTCTAAGGTAAAACAAATGATTATAATTTGGATGATTTCCAATATAAGTCAACTATATCAATCTGGGCAGGGTGTTTTGAACCTGCGAATTATTGATAGACTAGTCAATCACAACTGTACTGCGAGCAACTACCCTCATGGATATTGATGTACCACTAGCCGAATTGGGCACCATAGACAGCAGCGCGCTCGCCGCAGCCATCTTGAACGCCGATGATAGCCTCTGGCGGGAACATGAGTACCGTCAGCAGGCGTACGATGTGCACTACCATACCCAGTCACTGGTGATGCTGTTTACCGATGCGCTGAGCTGGCCCAACTTAACGGTTAGTCGCGAGTCTGGTTGGGACATTATGGCGGATGCGGCACAGCCACTGATGGATAAAATTATAGCTAGGCACTATCCCGCCGGCGGCAAAGTGATGCGGGCCATGGCCGCCAAGCTGCGCGCTGGCTCGGTGATCAAGCCGCATATCGATAGGCACCCCTCTTTTCATCAAGGACATCGCATCCACATTCCCATCACGACTAATCCCCGGGTGCGTTTCACCATCGATGGCCAACCCTATCAGCTAGCGGTAGGGCAAGCTTATGAGATTAACAATCAGCGTACCCACAGCGTAATGAACAAGGGGCAGGAAGATCGCATCACCTTTATTTTCGACTATGTGCCACCCAGCCATTTGTCCAACTTCGACATTAAGTGCCTTTAACAGCCTATTCACTCATCAATACCCAGAGCTGCCAAAATATGTCTTTTTTATTGCCGCAAACAAATCTACGACTATCGATGATGTGGAAGACCTTGCTTGGCACGCTTGTCGCAGTGCTTATCAGTACCGCTGTTCAGACAGAGGAATATCCGCTGCGCCTAGAGCGAAGCACCATGATACCCATGCGCGATGGGGTGAACTTGTCCACCGACCTGTATTTCCCCGATGGCGCTACCGGACCATTACCGGTGGTACTTATTCGCACAGTTTACAACAAGAAAATTACCTTCCAATGGCAAAGCCTTTATCAAGCTTTGGTTCAACAAGGTTATGTTGTAGCAATACAGGACATACGCGGTCGCTATGAGTCTGAGGGTGACTATGTGGTGGCCAGCAAGCGCCGGGAAGATGGCAACGACACCATCGACTGGTTAATTGCCCAATCCTGGTCCAATCAAAAGGTGGGCACCGCGGGCTGCTCCTACCTCGGTGAAACACAGGTGGTGATGGCCGCCACCAACCACCCCAATCACGCCGCCGCCGTCCCCATGTCCGCCGCCTCGGGCTATTATGTGCCGGGTCGCGCCTGGCAATCCTATAGCGGCGGCGCCTTCGAATTGGCGCAAACAGCCGGCTGGTTTGCCAGCAACGGCACCCAGGTGTTTTATGGCCCACCGGCCAAGGTCGATCGCGGCGCCTGGTTTAAATCCCCCGCCGCCGATCTATTCGAGATGGCACCTAAAGTCGACTTTCCCGCCTATTTAACGTTGTTGCCGACGCTGCCCACCGCCACTTTATTGGAACGGGCCAAGGTTCCGCCCTCAGAATACAAATCGTGGATCACCAGCCACCCCGACGGCGACTTTTACCGCAACAAAGACTTGGCCAAAAAGGACGACCCCTTCAACGTACCGTCGCTGTTTTTTGATAGCTGGTATGACTATGGCCCCTCTATCACTATTGAAATGTTCCAACAGTTTCAAAAAAATGCGCAGAGCGAAGCCGCTAAAAACAATCAGTATCTGGTAATTGCGCCGGGTACCCACTGCAACTACACTGAATCTGCTGACGATGCCATCGTCGGCGAGCGCAACCTCGGCAATGCCTCACTAGCGTATTCTGCCATGCAGATGCGCTGGTATGACTACTGGCTAAAGGGTGATAAAACCGCCCTGATCGATATGCCCAAGGTGCAATACTATTTAATGGGAAAAAATGAATGGCGCAGTAGTGAGGTGTGGCCGCTGCAGCAAAGCACATGGGTACCTTGGTACTTAACTAGCAAGGGCAATGCGCAGTCACGCCTGGGAGACGGCAACCTGTCATTGGCGAGTGCCGCTGACGCCGAACACGACAGTTTTGTCTATGATCCAGCGGACCCCGTTCCCTCACTCGGCGGACACACCTGCTGCACCGGCAGCGACACGGAAGCCGGTGGTTATGATCAAGCGGCGATTGAATTACGCAAAGACGTGCTGGTGTACACATCTCCCATGCTTAAAGAAGGCTTAGAAGTAACCGGGCAGTTGAAGGCCGTACTGTATGTGTCATCCTCCGCGGTGGATACTGACTTTACCGTAAAGCTAGTCGACGTTTATCCCGACGGACGCGCCTTCAATATTCAGGAGGGTGCTATGCGTATGCGCTATCGAGACAGCCTCGCCAGCGCAACGTTTATGACTCCCGGCGAGATTTATAAGATTGAGGTGGATTTAAATGCGACCAGTAATTACTTTTCCGCAGGCCATAAAATTCGTATCGAAGTCTCTAGCTCAAACTTCCCCCGTTGGGACAGAAACCTGAACACGGGTGGCAACAACCACGGCGAGAGCAGTTGGATGACTGCCAACAACCGCATCTATCACTCTGTGCAATATCCCTCACACATTGTATTGCCTATTATCAAACCTTGATGCCGTCTGTTCGTCTCGGCGCCTAAGCAGCGGGTTTAGGCGTTTACATTGACCACAATACAACCGCCAAAACCGCCCTGCTCGACCAGTTCATGAGATCGAGCCATATCAGCAAAGGGCAAGCTGTGAGCTATTCGGTGCTGCAGTTTTCCTTCGCTCAACAGCAGGCAGGTATCTGCTACCGCCTGCGCCTTAGCCTCTTCCGGCATGGCATAAACAATAACCAGGCGCAGAGTTAGATCCAGAAACATCATTTCCTTAAAAGGCAGCTGTGGCTGCGGTACCACGGTAGATGAATAACTGGCGATGGTGCCGCCAACGCGAATACATTTGAGCACTTCCGGTAAACTGGCGCCAAATTCCACATCGACTACCCGATCTATTTTGTTACCAGCAGTCGCGGCCAACACATCATCACCCCAGCCAGCACTGTGATGGTTAACCACGAAATCAGCCCCCATCGATTTGCACAGCGCCTGATCCTCGGCACTGCTAGCAGTCGCCACTACCGTCGCACCACTATGTTTAGCCCACTGAATGGCATAATAGCCGACGCGGCCGGCGGCACCGGTAATCAACAAGGTTTGACCGGCCACCGAACCGTCGGCAAACACGCAGCGGTGCGCTGTCATCATTGGAATACCGATACAAGCACCTACCTCAAAGCTGGCATTGTCCGGCAGTTTCGGCGCGCGCAGCGAATCCAACGCCACATACTGTGCCGCCGAGCCAAAACGCCGCCCGAACTGCGCCTGATACACAAAAACGCGTTCACCGATGCGGCTAGTGCTAACACCTTCACCTACTGCCTCAATAACACCGGCACCGTCACTGTGGGGAATCACCAAACCATCATCTAACAAGTTGGGGAATGCTCCCTGACGTTTTTTAACATCACTGGGATTCACGCCAGTAGTATGCAACTCTACCAATACCTCCCCCGGGCCAGGACTAGGCTTGGGCTGTTCGCCCAATACTAGTGCTTGCTGAGCTGGGCCAAATGATTCAAACCACGCTGCCTTCATTGTTTTCTCCAAATAAAAGTTTTCGAACAGTTACTGGTTAACAAACCCGGTTAGCTAAGCCAGTTTGAAAGCCCTTCGGTGTGGCCATCAACCCCGATTGCCTGGCCGGATATACTGGCACCAAGATCAGAGCTTAAGAACAAGGCCATATTGGCCACGTCCTGGGCGTCGACAAACAGTCGCATCGAGCTTTGACGCTGGTAGATATCCCTAATACTATCAGCCGAGACACCGCGCTCAGCGGCATCTCGCTCAATAACACCTTCAATTCTGGGGCCATTAACACTGCCCGGACACAGTGCGTTGACACGAATGTTGTGCGAGCCCATTTCCATCGCCCAGGTTTTAGTTAAACCGATCAACGCCCATTTAGTGGCGGTATAAGGTGAGCGCAATGGCAGTCCAAACTGCCCGGCATTGGAGGCAATATTGACGATGGAACCGCCACCGTCTTCCTTCAGCAACGGTGTTGCCAAGCGCGTGACGAAAAACGTGCCACTGAGGTTTATATCGATGGTCTGTTGCCACTGCTCAATTTCAACATCTTCCACTACCGCGGTCGGACCGGCAATGCCGGCGTTATTGACCAATATATCCAGTTGCCCGTACCGTTCATTCAACGCCACAAACAAATTCTCGACATCCGCCGGCTTGGAAATATCGGCTACCGTTGCCGTAGCTCCCGGGTTGGCCGCCAAAAATGTTTCAATCGCCGCTTCTGACAGGTCACAAATATGAACGCTTGCGCCGTGGCGCAGATAGGTTTCTGCAATACAGCGCCCTATTCCCGACGCCCCTGCTGTTACCAATACCACTTGACCCGCTTTAAAATTCGCTATCGACTGAACCATTGCATGTCCTACAAAATTATTGGAGAGAGTTGAATCTTTAAAAGAGCGAGCGAAGCCCGTGACCGAATAACAACGCGTTACACGAGTCCCCTAGGCTCAATATACCCGATAAACTGACGGTGACCGGCAAAACCCATCGCTGGCCTAGCTTGCTCACTACAAAACCACAGCATTAGCGGTGCCGACTGCCCCAGTTTAAGCCGCGCCAGGTGCAAGCTAAGGTCACGACTGCAATGATTAGCCTAAGTAGTGTTGCTCACCGGTATTACTAAGCGGAATTTGAGAGGAATAATATTGACATGGATGGACAGTAGAGACAAACTGAATCGTCATACACTAGATGAATTATATTAACCTATAGACTGATAATATAGTTCTCACAATACATCCAAGAAAGCGATTATGCGTAGCAAGATACCCTCTCTAACAGCACTAAAAAGCTTTGAAGCGGCCGCCAGGCACGGCTCCTTCCGCGATGCGGCAGATGAATTATGTGTGTCTCACTCAGCTGTAAGCCACCAAATAAAACAGTTGGAAAGCACTTTAAAGGTTGAATTATTTGAACGTAAATCTCGGGCGGTATCGCTTAGCAAGATGGGGAAATTGTATTATCCCGTCATCCGTGACGCCTTTGATCGCATCGCCGAGGGAACCGATCTACTACTGGCACCACAGTCACCGGGTATTCTTACTCTGCAACTCTACTCCACCTTTGCCATTCGCTGGCTAATCCCGCGGCTGCAAAAGTTTTACAGCGCCCACCCCGACATCCAAGTGCGCATTAACACCTCGCAAGATGACGTCGATTTCGGCCACGACGACGTCGACCTCTGTGTTCTGATAGGCTCCCGAGACTCGCCTGAACTTCACTACGACTACCTATTCACATCACAACTATTCCCCGTTGCCAGTCCGGCTCTGCTGTTGAACGCCGATATTAACTCACCAGAACAATTGGCGCAGCAGACTATCTTGCAAGTCTACCCCTCCGATACGGACTGGTATTTGTGGCTGGACGGCGTAGGCGCACAGGGTATTGAACCAGAGTCGGGTCTACAATTTGACAGTTACGACCACGCCTTGTCGACCGCTAGCCAGGGCCTGGGCATTGCCCTGGGCATGCAGCCCTATGTTGAGAGAGATCTTCGTGCAGGATTTTTAGCAGAACTGTTTCCAGGGAAACGCGTCACCGCGGCAGGGGAATGGTATCTGGTATGTCGTCGGGATAAGGCAGATTCGGCAAAAATAACCCGTTTTAGACAATGGTTACTGCAAGAAATCAGCGACGATCCAGACCTGAGCGATGTTCGCTAACACAATACCAACCAGGCCTAAACCAGCGCACAAGCAACAATCGCTAGGCTGACGAGAGCTTTAGCAAGCCCGCCGAATAGAAACATGAAACTACAGCTTAGCCGTTTCTTAAGTACTACCTAGTGATACATTACAGTAAAAGATCTAGCACATTCGCCAAGTCTTTTTTCCCGGCGATAATTTCATCTGGCGTAAGACCCGATATCTCGTGGGGAAATACCAACCAATCGTCACTTTCGTGTATATAGTAATCCGGCGCTATATCGGTCTTGTTATTCGCCGGCTTAAAGTAGGGACAGGCAATTCGAATATCACCGGGCATGTTTTTGCGCGACAACTTGCCGATTTGCGCAATCAAGGCATCGACACTGCGACCCGAATCAAACACATCATCAACAATTAGCAAGCTGTCACCAGCATTCGCGTTTTCGATCAAGTAATGTAAGCCGTGCACCTTTATTTCTTTTGCCTGCTGGTCAATACCGTAATAAGACGAGGTGCGCACCGCAATATGGTCGGTCTCTACCTGCTTGTAATCGAAATACTCTTGAACGGCAATGCCTATCGGCGCCCCCCCGCGCCATATACCCACGATAAAATGCGGCCTAAAGCCATCATCGTATACCTTGGCAGCCAAGCGGAACGAATCCTCGAGTAATGCTTGAGCAGAGATATAGGTTTTTTGCATAAGGGAGCCTTCAAAACTAATAGAACTATATAACGATGCAGTCGTAGCGAGCGGGCATTATAGACAAACCGTCAGACTAAGTACGCACAATTCGGTTTTTTTGCAGCAAGCAGTTCATTTCGAAGCCACAACCGAGATTTCTTCTGCATATTAGAAAACACTGGAAGCCAACGACTGTTCAGATCAGTTAGGCGTTGTGGCGCAGGCACAGGTAAGAGCTTACTGCTCTGGGCTTATTAGACCGGACAAAAAGAACAGCAATATCGTAAAGGTAGGAACTCGAGCTCGCAACATTGTCAAATACGGCGTTAACCGTGCTACAGGGAATTATGACTGTTTGACTTACATGGAAGAGTCGCAGCGCTAGTCACTCTGCCATAGTAATAAATGAGCGTAATTTCCTTTTAGTCGCTATTTTTGACTGCTGTTTCTGGCAACCCAGCTACGTTAACGACTGATTTTTCTCGTTAGACACGGCCAAAAAACTATAAGCCAACAACGGCCAAATACCGACATGTACCATGACATCAGCGGTATTAAAAATGTAGTTCCAGTAGGGAATATGTTGTATATCGATAAAGTCAATTACGCTGCCATAAATAAAGCGATCTAGCGTATTGCTGGCACCACCGCCGACAATAAAGCCAAAACAGATAAATTCAAACCGCCGAATAGCGGGAGTAAAAAATAAATACACCGTGACAGCGACTAGCAAAGCCACACTGACAAAACCAAACAACCAACCCATGCCCTGAAGCATGCCAAAAATTCCACCGTGATTGCGAATATGGGTGAAGTGAATAAGTTCGTTTATTTCCAGTGTCGTATTCAGGGCTATAGTATTGTTTACCCAGTAGCCAATTATTTGTGAGAAGCACAGTACAGCCAATGCAATAGCACTAAAGAGGCCGATGTTTTTCGCTTTGTAACTCAAAGGATAGCTCAATGGGTAGTTCTCTTAATGTTATCTAAAGTTACAGTGTCACCTTAGTATAGGTTTTTCTTGGAAGCTGCGCTGGACTAAATGACAAGCTCCTATACGGCGACAAATCCGGGCCATTTTTTTTGCCCAGCCATCATTGATACAAATCTTCGAGCTCGCAGCGACTGGACCACCATGGCGCCCGCTACACATGTTGCCCAATAACCGTTGACAGGGCCACTGCTCAATATCAGCTTATTATACACATTTTCAATAACAGCCTGTCAAAGCTTACCTTTGTCTACCGCTGTTACTTTCATTCTGTGCGCTAGGGTGCAGGGCTCAATGCCCAGCAATTCAGCAGCCCCCTCGCTGCCCCAGGTTTTTCCTCTAGTATGAGCCAGTGCTGCCAAAACGCCCTCCTTCTCAATGCTTCAAACTCAGCACCAATAACAAACTCACCCCGAGCCAGTGCTATTTTATTTTTGCTCTGCAGAGGCGGTATTGGCTAATGGCGCGGAAGTAAAAGACACATTGAGATTCAATCGATTTGCCGCTGAAGAAACAACCGCGCGCTCAAGAGCATTCTTAAATTCGCCGATATTGCTCAGCCATAGCTGCCTACTCGGGTTTGCTTGCGGCGATACTTTTCTCCCGACAGACACTGGCTGTTTTTACACAACGACAACAACCTACAGCACTACTGTCGTCACGGCATTGCACAGCATTAGCTGCGTATTGTGCTAAGCTCGGGTGCAACAACGCCGTTATTGCCACCGCACAGGCGACACTCCAGGAAAATTATGCAAAACCTTCAGGAATCATCGATAACGTCATTTTTGAAGCTCGAGTCCGCCGGTGGCATATTGCTCTTCCTCGCAGCGGTTCTTGCCATGGTGCTGGCTAATTCACCCCTAGAGTTCTATTACCAGCAGTTACTATCAATACCCGTCGAAGTACGTGTGGGCGCACTGGAAATTGCCAAACCTCTATTGCTGTGGATTAACGACGGTTTGATGGCCGTATTCTTTTTTCTAGTAGGCCTTGAACTCAAGCGCGAATTACTCGAGGGCGAGTTAGCAGACAAGAAAAACATCATATTGCCGGGAGTCGGCGCAATCGGTGGCATGGTGGCTCCCGCTTTAATCTACCTATATTTTAACCGCTACGACGCTGTAGCCGCAAAGGGTTGGGCCATCCCTGCAGCAACAGATATCGCCTTCGCCCTGGGGGTTTTAACGTTGCTGGGCCCCCGCGTGCCGGATTCCATTAAAATATTTCTTACCTCCCTGGCCATATTCGACGACATCGGCGCGATAGTAATCATAGCGCTATTTTATACTTCCAAGATATCCCTCGAAGCCCTAGGTATTGTGGCGCTGTGTATACCCGTACTCTTTGTGCTCAACAAGCGCAATGTGATTTCCAAGAGCCCCTACATACTAATCGGCATAATCATGTGGATAGCCACCTTAAAATCCGGTGTGCATGCGACACTGTCCGGTGTTGTATTGGCAATGTTTATTCCTCTGCGCAGTAACGAAAAACCGGACTACTCACCGCTTAAAAGTATGGAGCACGACTTGCACTCAGTAGTCGCGTTTTTCGTACTGCCGGTGTTTGCTTTTGCCAATGCCGGTATTAACATCCAAGGAGTAAGTCTCGAGCAGATCACTCACGGGGTACCCATCGGTATCGCCCTGGGTCTATTTTTTGGTAAGCAAATTGGCATTTTTGGCCTGTGTTGGCTAGCCATTACATTGAAAATGACTAGCTTGCCACGCAATATGAACTGGACGAGTTTATACGGTACCTCTGCACTGTGCGGCATAGGATTTACCATGAGTTTGTTTGTGGGTTCACTCGCCTTCGAAGAAACTGGGGTTAACTTACTTTTTGACGAGCGACTCGGAATAATTCTGGGCTCGCTATGTTCCGGCGTGCTCGGTTATCTGGTGCTTCGAGTCAGTTTGGGCTCTGACAAATCAGCGCAGGCGAGCTAAAAAACAACCACCCTTTAAACAAGCGAAGAATACAATGATTCTAGAAGTAGCAATACTCGATGTTAAGCCCGGACAGGAACAAGCCTTTGAAGCTGCCTTTAACGAGGCACAAGACATCATTTCCAGCATGAAAGGATACCTGTCACATCAATTACAAAAGTGTATAGAGAATAGCAGCCGATATATTTTGTTGGTCAACTGGCAAACCTTAGAGGACCACACCGAGGGATTTCGGGGGTCGCAGCAATACCTTCAGTGGCGGGAACTGCTGCATCATTTTTACAGCCCTTTCCCCACGGTAGAACACTATGAGACAGTGTTTGAAAATGGCGCGGCAATACCCAAAGAACAACGCTAAACAAGCACAGGGGCAACTTAGTGCAGTAGCGCAAAATGTCGACTCAAATTTTCAACGGGTATAACATCGTCACCAAAATAACGATTGAGTTCTACAGCACTGTATACCAATTTAAGGCTATGGGGATCTTTAAACCTCTGCCCCCAAAAAGATCCATCAAATATATTCAATGAAAGTTCCTTGTCACTAGCTGCGCCATTGGGACACTGTTCATTCAGCTCTAACTGCTTATTCAAACTGCGTAAGCCTTTGTTGGCCAGCACCGGATAGCCCAATGTGGAAAGGTTATGCAGCGCCTGGGCATGGGTAATCGCATGAATTTTTTCTCCTGCAAAAAAGTAGTGTTTGCCATCAACCTCTTGATCTTCATACAAATCCCCACAACTCATGCGGTAAGCCCGCTGAACCGTTGACAACAAATCTGTTGTCACTAACCTCGTTTCGTATTCGCTGTAATCATCACAGCCAAAATAACGCGCCCGATCATCGACTTGTGTGACTTCCAATATATCGCAGAGCCCCTGCAGCATGGGGACCGTAGCCATGTCGGGAAATACACTTAAAGCCCGCAGGGCCAGAGTTCCATAGATGACCCCGTGCCCGGAATTACTGAGCTTCGAGCAATTATTTTCAATGAGCTCAAGTAGACTCGCTAGGGCAACCGTTTCAGTTTTTGCAAAGGGAACAAAATAGGATTCATTGCTCGCAATAATATTATCCAATTGTGTGGTGATCAAGGCGCGCGATTGTTTATTCATCGCTTCGTTTTCCAACAAGAATGCCCCAGCGATAACGGCGGCTCCATTGTGCCCGGAAAACCAGGACATTAACCCTGAGTTACCAGTCAGCTCTGCGGTTCTTGCCAAGGCGGTGAGCCCAAGTGCAATATACGATTTCATATACTTCTCCAAAGTTTAACTTGCGCATACGATACACCCTCAACCTGAGTTGAGGTAAAGCACTATTTCAATCACAATGGAAAATAATTTGCTTGAAGACGGAGTAAGCATTGGCAGCGGAAATTAATCTCGGTCCAAAATCACCGGTCCCGGACCGTCAACTGCAAGCACATCATCCGGATTATAAATAGGGCAACTGCTCAGTGACAAACATCCACAACCGATACAGCCGCCAAGTGAATCCCTCAATCTCTGCATATAGGCGATTTGCTGATCCAGTTGCGCCTGCCAGCTTGCTGACAATGCAGCCCAATCGTCTTTATTCGGAGTGCGCTCATTAGGCATAGCGGCAAAGGTTTGCTTGATACTTTCTAGGCTTAGACCAACTTTTTGCGCCGCCTTGATGACCGAGATACGTCTCAGTACATCGCGCTTGTAGCGGCGTTGATTGCCTTTATTACGCCAACTACGGATCAGCCCCTTTCGCTCATAAAAATGCAGGGCCGATATATTTACACCACATCGTTTTGACACATATCCCACTGTTAGTATTGCCTGCTCAGCGCGCACACACTTCTCCTGCGGTAAAAAAGTTCCATGTCGACTTGCAAAGCGGTAGTCAGGACAAGCCAAAAAGCCTACCGTCCCAAAGCAATAACTAACCCCATCGACGCGATCAATCAGAAGTGAAACAGAAATACCGGCTGTGAGCCAGTACAATTCACCACCGGCGTTACCTTCCGCTTGCGAGGATTAGTATTTGACCCGCAGCGAAGTTGGCAACTGAGTCCCGCAACTGATAAGCAAATAAATTGATTACAACGCAATAGCATTGGCATTATGTTAACCACTGCGGCTAACGATATGCGGGGAACAATACCCGTGCCAGCACCGGGTTTACTCCAGTTCCCGAACATTTATGTGATTGTTATGCTCGTCGTTGGCCGCAGTCCCCAATCTCATTTTTTAGCGCTATAATCTGTCATTCGGTAGCCACTTCGCCATCAAAACCCCCAATACAGGCTCGATTATGGACAACAAGATAGAAGCCGGAGAATTCTCCCTGTGGGTAGAGCAATTCCTGCTGACGATGAAAGCACAAAGTAGCGGTGACGTTCCCTGCGGGCAGTGTGTTGGCTGCTGTACGTCGTCAAAATTTATTCATCTAAAACCTACCGATACAGCGGCGCTTAAAGTCATACCGCAACAGCTTCTGTTCTCAGCCCCGGGACTACCCGAGGGCCACTTTGTCTTAGGCTACGATGAAAAAGGCCACTGCCCAATGTTTGTAAATGGCGGCTGCTCAATCTATGAACAGCGCCCGGAAACCTGTCGCCAGTACGACTGCAGAGTGTTGTCCGCCACCGGAGCGCCAACAACTGGCGAAAGTGACGTCATAGCCAATAGAATCGCCGCCTGGGAATTTCAATATTCGTCTCAGGCAAGTATCGCAGCAAAAGAGGCGATAGAGTTGGCGGCAGATTTTTTACAAAGCCACAGGGCTAGTTTCCCCGAAGGCTATTTGCCGCCACTAACGCCACAACTATCTGCGCTTGCCATTCGCATTCATTCAGAATTTGTCGGGCTCAGTTTCGAATCGACACAGCAACGCGCTGAACAGTTAGTCACTACCATCACTCAGAATTACTGAATAAGCACTCTTGCGCCAGCACTGGTCAGAATAAACTGACAACCTATAAATCACAGAGGATTACCCGTGAGCGCCTATCTTATTTTGGATACAAAGATTGAAGATGTTGAGGTTTATGAACGCTATAAAAAACTAGCGAAACCGATTGCTGAACAATACGGCGGCAGCTATCGTGTACGTGGGGGGGCAATTACTATGATTGAAGATACCCTGTGGACGCCGACCAGAATTGTCATTATCGACTTTCCCAGCGTTAACAGTGCACAGGCTTTTATCGATTCCAAAGAATATGCGCCGGTCAAGCTATTACGTCATGGCAGTTCCCAATGCACGGCATTTATTGTTGAAGAAGGCTAAAACCGATGCCAGCCAAGTCTATAGGAACTAGCGCCTGAATGTATGACCTGCAATTCAAGCGCGCGGTAATCGCTCCATGCCACAATAATCATCGGACTGTATTCACTCAATGTCGCGGCCCAATGGCGCTTTAGTGCGCGCCGCCATCTCGGGGCGGTGGATCAACCGCCTCAGGATGTCCGGACCAATCCCAGCCCGCGGTGTCGCGAGACACACCCATTAACAGCCCGTGCATATCCCGGGGGTCAGTCCACAGCCCGTCCGGCTCGTCCAAGGGGTCGCCGGAGCGCGGTGTCCAACGCACGCCTGCACTGCGAAAGCGCTCGGTCAACGTGCCCATATCGTGGGTCTCGCAATAACACATATACATCGAATCACCGTGTTTTTTGACCCAGCGGGCCATCGGCACACCCTCCGCAACAACCTGTGACAGCTCAATACGGTCCAATCGGTCTGGGCTGTTGAACATCGTTAGGGTACCCTCGTAGCCAAAGGCGGGGCTGCCAATTTTGTTAAAGTTTCGCGCCTCCAACTGAAACAAACCGGCAAAATGTGCCGCGGCAAAACGCCAGTCGCTAACTAATGTATTAGTCACCTCATACAAAAAGCTGGCCAAGCCTACACGTCGGCGGGGATAGCTCTTGGATATCACAAAAGCCATACCGTAGTGATCGCGACCCGGCAGATAAAATTGATCGCCGTCATCAATACACTCGAAGCCCAAAGCCTCAATATGGGCCTTGAGCCGCTCGGGCTCATTGCAACAAAGCCCGGCTGTCATCAGGCCACCGCCTCGGGCGGCGAGAAAGTCAGCCGTTAGCCCGTTGCCGTCCGGCTCACATAGTTCGATTTCACTTTCACCAAAGGCTAATATGGTTTTATTGGCGCTCAGGTAGCGGCTTTTCTCCCGTCGCACTATTACCGCGTCAAATAGGTTCTCGAAGGATGTCGTTGCCTGCGCCGCCGAGCTCACCGCGATTTGTACCCGATCTACTCTATCCATTGCTTTCACCTTTTATTCTGTTAAACGCCGTTGCCAAGCACCGGTCCGTACAGGTCATAACACCCATAATTGCCGGCTGACCTTGCCGGCACAAACAATAACATGCAGCCCTGTACTTCGACAGCCTGGCAGCTATCAAATGGCGGTCATGTTGCCGATTGAAAAAACTTGTTCAGACCTTGTACAAGAGCTAATCTGGGCGCAAAGAACTAATAACACGGAGCATAACATGGCCGCACAATACGACTTAATCATACGTGGGGGCACGGTTTACGACGGCAGCGGAAGTGCCGGCCAACGTGCCGACATCGCAGTCAGCAATGGCAAGATTGCCAAGGTAGGTACTATCGACGGCAGCGCTGCAAGTGAGATCGATGCCAGTGGTCAAATTGTCACCCCGGGCTTTGTCGACATTCACAGTCACTACGATGGCCAGGTTACCTGGACCGACCGCCTGTCCCCCTCCTGTGCCCACGGCGTAACCACGGTAGTCATGGGCAACTGCGGTGTAGGCTTTGCGCCCTGTAGGCCTGATGATCGCAACATGCTGATAAAGCTAATGGAGGGAGTCGAGGATATTCCCAATGTGGTACTCAATGAAGGTCTGCCCTGGAACTGGGAAACGCTGCCGGAATTTTTAGACAGTGTCGACGGCAAACACTACGACATAGACTTCGCCGCGCAAGTAACCCACGCCCCTCTGCGGGTTTATGTTATGGGCGAGCGCGGGGCCAACCGGGAAGCGGCCACCGACGCTGAAATTTCCGAGATGGGACGCCTAGCCCGGGAAGGGATAGAAGCCGGCGCTTTGGGATTTTCCACTTCTCGAACACTAAATCACCGCAGCAGCGATGGCCGCCCCACGCCAACACTAACTGCGTCGGAACAAGAATTAGTCGGTATCGCCAAAGCCCTGGGCGAGACGGGGCAGGGCGTATTACAGGTGGTCTCCGACTTTCGCGACCCAGAAGCTGAATGGGCACTGATGCGGACGATGGCACAGCAATCTGGACGGCCCTTGTCGCTGTCGCTGGCCCAGAGCGACAAGGCACCTAAACACTATCAGACCATATTGGCAGAGCTAGAGCGTGCCAATGCCGAGGGGCTTAGCATGCGGGCGCAAGTTGGCACTCGCGCGGTCGGTATTGTGATGGGCCTGGAGACCACCGTCAATCCGCTAGTTAAATCGGATAGCTACCAGCGCTGCTGTGAACAACCCCTGGCACAGCGACTGCAGCAACTGCGCCAGCCGCAGTTGCGTGCCCAGATCATCGAAGAACTAACAGACAGTACTGTAGACAAAGTCCCGATGATTAACGCCTACGACAAACTGTATATTCTAGGCAGCTCCCCCAATTACGAACAGCACCCCGATCAGAGTATTGCCGCTATCGCCGCAGCCAACAACCGCCACCCGGTAACAGTGATAATTGATGCGATGCTGGATGATGGCGGCAAGGGCATGCTCTATATAGCTTTTTTAAACTATGCCAACGGCAACCTCGATTCTACCCTGGAGATGTTAAAGCACCCACATACCGTGCCGGGACTGTCCGATGGCGGTGCCCATGTCGGGCTAATCTGCGATGCCAGTTTCCCGACCACGCTGTTAACCCACTGGACCCGCGACCGCAGTCGCGGTGACAAGCTGAGTATCGAATACGCGGTAAAGTGTTACAGCAAAGACAGTGCCGAGGCAGTCGGCCTGCAAGACAGAGGCCTATTGGCCCCCGGTTATCGGGCCGATATCAACGTGATTGACTACGATAATTTACGCCTGCACAGCCCCGGCGTAGTCTATGACTTACCTGCCGGCGGTAAACGACTCAATCAGTTGGCCGACGGCTATAGCGTCACAATAGTGAATGGTGAAGTCACTTACCAAAATGGTGTAGCTACCGGCGCATTACCAGGGCGCCTAATACGAGGCGCCAAGCAAAGCCCGGCCTGAGTCAAAGGGCTGCATAACGGCTACCAGCCCCTAACAGCTCCACTGTGGACCGTTACCTCGCAGCACCGATTTATCAAACACTATTGTACTCTAGAAGTTTTTCGACAAGGTTTAACTCATCCGTTTATAGCCCGAACCAGTGACGACTCTTCGCATGTGTTTACACTCATTTAGCGCGGGGTAAAAACTCTTCGTTTGTTAACCCGTCCTAACTAGT
>Ga0105356_10002098_pt1 | contig 19894 bp, 17 predicted proteins | sample GOMGulsemesocosm_3_FD_83502 | JGI IMG/M metagenome (GOLD analysis project Ga0105356, IMG submission 83502) | Methane-oxidizing microbial communities from mesocosms in the Gulf of Mexico - GOM9D Gulf of Mexico | ecosystem: Environmental > Aquatic > Marine > Cold seeps | place: Gulf of Mexico... | reverse complement strand
TAATGACGCACACGTACCGTCACATAATTTTGGGTGCTGCGCGAATCACACGTTTTGACGTGGGTTCAAGTGGTTAAATTATGGGGTATGTGGAGGCCTAACCCAATACAAGAGAAGAAATAATATGTCACAAGTAAGCATGAGAGACCTGCTTAAAGCGGGTGCACACTTTGGTCACCAGACTCGTTACTGGAACCCAAAAATGGCTCCTTATATTTTCGGCGCCCGTAACAAAATTCATATCATTAACTTGGAGCACACAGTACCTGCGTTGAATGATGCTCTGGGTATGGTGCGTAAGCTTGCTGCAAGCAAAAACAAAATTCTGTTTGTTGGCACCAAGCGTGCTGCCAGCAAAATTATTAAAGATGAGGCTGTGCGTTCTGGCATGCCTTACGTAAACCACCGTTGGTTGGGTGGCATGCTGACGAACTACAAAACGATTCGTCAGTCTATTAAGCGTCTGCGTGATCTGGAAGCACAACAAGCTGACGGTACATTCGAGCAGATTACTAAAAAAGAAGCTTTGATGCGTAGCCGTGAGATGGAAAAACTGGAACGCAGCATCGGTGGTATTAAAGAAATGGGCGGTCTGCCTGACGCACTGTTTGTTGTTGACGTTGATCACGAGCGTATCGCTGTGAACGAAGCGAACAAGCTGGGTATTCCTGTTATCGGTGTGGTAGACACTAACAGCAACCCGGATGGCATCGACGTAGTTATTCCTGGTAACGACGATGCGATCCGTTCTATTCAGATTTATGTTCAAGCCGTTGCTGATAACGTGTTGGAAAGCGCTGATATCGCTCCTGAAGGTACGTCTGAGTTTGTTGAAGTGGAAGCGTCTGAAGGTCAAGCAGATAACGGTGATGCAGTAGAAACAGCCGCTAGCTAAGCTGTTTTTACTGAACGCAAAAAATATGCGTTATAAAAAGGGGGCTGAGCGCCTCCTTTTTTTAATTAATCACTTTGAATTAAGTGATGTACGAATTTAAGTCTAAAGGTAATAGAAAAATGGCGGCAATTTCTGCAGCAATGGTTAAAGAACTCCGTGATCGTACCGGTCTTGGAATGTTGGATTGTAAAAGAGCACTGACTGAAAATGGCGGTGACATCGAAAAGGCAATTGAAGAACTGCGTAAATCCAGCGGTATGAAAGCGGCTAAAAAAGCCGGTCGTACAGCTGCTGAAGGCATCGCAATGTGCAAAGTGTCTGAAGATGGCACGTTTGGTTTGATGGTTGAAGTGAACAGTGAAACCGACTTTGTTGCACGCGATGATGGTTTCCGTGCGTTTGTTCAGTTAGTGACAGATAAAGCGTTTGCTGACAAGCAAACAAACGTGGCTGCACTGATGGCAGGTGAACTGGAACTTGCTCGTGAAGCACTGGTTCAGAAAATTGGTGAGAACGTTAGCGTACGTCGTGTTGTAACAGCGTCTGCTGAAGACGGTGTGGTGAGCTCTTATGTTCACGGTAATGATCGTATTGCAGTATTGGTTGCCTTGAAAGGCGGTAACAACGAGTTGGGTAAAGATGTTGCTATGCATGTTGCAGCGGTTAATCCAATGGTTGTTAATTCGTCTGATGTTGCGGCTGATGTGGTTGCCAAAGAACGCGAAATTTACACTGCTCAAGCTCAGGATAGCGGAAAGCCAGCTGAAATCATCGAGAAAATGATTGATGGGCGTATGCGTAAATACCTGGCTGAAATCAGCTTGACTGAGCAGCCTTTTGTTAAGGATCCAGATGTTAAAGTTGGCGCCTTGGCTAAAAAATCAGGTGCTGAAGTCGTTTCTTTCGCTCGTTTTGAAGTGGGTGAAGGCATTGAGAAAGAAGTGATAGATTTTGCAGCCGAAGTAGCCGCTCAGGCCGGTCTGTAAGATTCTACAAACAGGGCAGCATTAGCTGCCCTGTTTGTATTGATAGAAGTTTTCCCCCGTTTAACCTCTGAGGATGTCAAGACACATGCCTGCTACTGAAAAACAATCTAAATATAAGCGTGTACTTCTCAAATTAAGCGGTGAAGCTCTGATGGGCGACGAAGTCTTTGGTATTGATCCCAAAGTTCTGGACCGTATGGCGCTGGAAATTGGCCAGTTGATTGGTATTGGTGTTCAAGTTGGTGTGGTGTTAGGTGGTGGTAACCTGTTCCGTGGTGCGGCGTTGAGTGAAGCGGGCATGGATCGAGTTACCGGTGATCACATGGGCATGTTGGCAACGGTAATGAATGCGTTGGCTATGCGTGATGCGCTGGAACGTTCAAATATTGCTACCCGTGTTATGTCAGCGATTCCGATGAGCGGAGTGGTGGATCATTATGATCGTCGTAATGCCATGCGTTACCTGAATGCAGGTGATGTGGTTATTTTTTCAGCGGGCACCGGCAATCCTTTTTTTACTACTGACTCTGCCGCCTGTTTGCGTGGCATAGAAATAGATGCTGATGTGGTGCTTAAAGCCACCAAAGTGGATGGTGTCTACAGTGCGGATCCAGTCAAAGATCCTTCGGCAACAAAATATGATCGTCTGAGTTACGACGAGGTATTGGAAAAGCAGTTAGGTGTGATGGATCTGACAGCCATTTGTTTGGCTAAGGATCAAGAGATGCCAGTGCGAGTGTTTGATATGAATAAACCAGGTGCGCTTGCCACTGTAGTTGTGGGTGGTGATGAAGGTACACTTATTTATTGAATAAGTATTAAGTGAATAAGCGGTCGAAAAGGCCCTTTAAAATACTGTATGGAAGCCGGTAGCTGCTGATATTGAGAGCCATAATCTCTAGGGTAAGCACATCGAAAACCCCGATGAACAAGACTGATCGAATAGAAAAGAGAGACAGCCGTGATTAACGAAATTAAAAAAGACGCTGAACAGCGCATGGAAAAGGCTTTGATAGCACTGACTGCTGCCTTTAATAAGATTCGTACCGGGCGTGCCCATTCCAGTATTTTGGATAGCGTGAACGTGTCCTATTATGGATCTGATACTCCGTTGAACCAAGTGGCCAATATTTCAGTCGAAGATGGTCGTACGTTAATGGTAACGCCGTGGGAAAGACCCATGATTCCAGAAGTGGAAAAGGCCATTATGAAGTCAAATCTTGGACTCAACCCTGTGACGACGGGTGACATTATTCGTATCCCTATGCCGGCTTTAACAGAAGAAACACGTAGAGACATGGTTAAGCAAGCCAAGGCTGAAGCTGAGCAAGCACGGATATCGGTACGTAATGTACGCCGTGACGCCAACGGTGATATTAAAGATTTACTTAAGGAAAAAGAAATCAGTGAGGATGATGAACGTAAAGCCGCTGATGGTATCCAAAAGATCACTGATAAATTTATTGCCAAGATTGAAGTGGCTTTTGAACAAAAAGAAGCCGATTTAAAAGAAATCTAGTTACTGGATTTTGATGCTGCAATGGATGTGGCAGATCTCTACAGCCCGAACGTGAGTTTGGGCTGATTTTATTTAGCAAGACTATGTTTAGCCAGTGAGTTTTTGATGCTGGCAAACGGGTAACAGAGGCATTATGCGGAACAAAGCTGCTGTTAATGATTTGCCTGAGGCTGTGGGGAAACTGGAGACAGTGCCACGCCACGTCGCGATTATCATGGATGGAAATAATCGTTGGGCAAAACAGCGTGGTTTGCCCAGTGCCGCAGGCCATAAGGCCGGTCTGGAGGCGGTGAGAACAGTAATGCGAGCATGTGCTGAGCTAGGCGTGGAAACACTTACTTTGTTTGCCTTCAGTAGTGAGAACTGGCGCCGCCCTGAAACTGAGGTCAGCGCCTTGATGAATCTTTTTCTTACCGCTTTGCGTCGGGAAGTAAAAAAGATGCACAAAAATAATATCCGTCTTAAGGTGATCGGCAATCGATCCCGTTTTAGTGACAATATCCAGCAAGGTATCAAGCAAGCTGAGCAGCTAACAGTAAATAATGATGGCTGTACGGTAGTAATTGCTGCGGACTATGGTGGTCAGTGGGATATCGTGCAGGCGGCCCAGTCTCTTGCCAAAGACGTCTGTGCTGGTGAAATTGATGTTTGCGATATCACAGAACAACGTTTGCAATCCCGGATTTGCCTTGGCGATACAGTAATGCCTGATTTGTGTATTCGCACGGGTGGTGAACGCCGTATCAGTAATTTTTTGTTATGGCAGATGGCGTACACAGAACTTTATTTTACCGATCTCTACTGGCCCGATTTTGGGCGCGAAGCATTTCTTGAAGCGTTGGCTGATTTTCAACGCCGTGATCGTCGCTTCGGGCATACCAGTAATGAGACCGATAGCTGCAACGATACAGTAAATAATAGCGAGGAGTTAGGTGCTTAAAACACGAATAATTACGGCGTTAATTCTAGGGCCATTAGTACTGGCCGCCATTATTTTCCTTTCCCCTGAATATTTTGCAATTTTTACAGCCATTGTATTGGCGCTAGGTGCCTGGGAATGGGGTGATTTATCGGGGCTGCCTACACGGTCACGCTTGTTTTTTAGCGGTGCGGTGTTGTTAGCGTTTCAGGCAATGTGGGACTTTACGCCAGATGTTCAGCAAAGCCTGCTGCATGCGTCGTTGGTGCTGTGGGGTATTATTTTCTGGTGGGTGAAAAGCTACCCGGGCAGCGCTGCCATGTGGGGTAGCATCACTAAACGTACTTTTATGGGTCTGTTTATCCTGAGTTTTTCCTGGTTAAGTCTTAATTTACTTAAACAGCATGAGCAAGGCGTATTCCTGATCTTCCTGTTGCTGGCGATGGTGTGGGGCGCAGATATAGGTGCTTATTTCGCCGGTCGTAAATGGGGTAATCGTAAGCTGCTTCCTGAAGTCAGTCCTGGTAAAACCTGGGCTGGAGCCTATGGTGCAATGGTTTCTACGGTTGTTGTTACTCTGTTGATGCTGTTCTTCTCGGGTTATCTGGATAACGCCAGTGCAGGTAGTTGGTTATTGTTTGTCCTCTTGGCGGTAGTTATTACGGTGGTTTCTATTGCTGGTGATCTAGCCGAAAGCATGGTTAAGCGTCACCGTGGTGTGAAGGATAGCGGCAAGCTGTTGCCTGGCCATGGCGGTATTATGGATCGTATCGACAGCTTAGTTGCTGCGTTGCCTCTTTATACCATTGCGTTGATTCAGATGGGGCATCTTTAACAGATGTCGGGTGATGTGAAGCAGATCACCGTACTGGGCTCAACGGGTTCTATTGGTGTGAGCACGCTGGATGTGGTTGCTCGTCATCCCAGCCAGTTCAAAGTTTTTGCATTGACTGCTAACACAAATGTTGAGCGAATGGCTCAGCAAATACGAGATTTTTCCCCCCGATATGCGGTGATGCAAGATGCTGACGCCGCCGTTCAATTACGTCAGCAGCTGTCGACTGGTAGCAAAACTGAAGTTCTTACAGGTGAATCGGCATTAGCTCAGGTGGCGGCTGACAGTGAAACTGATTATGTTATGGCAGCGATTGTTGGCGCTGCTGGGCTGTTACCAACCTTGGCCGCTGTGCGAGCAAGTAAGCGTATTTTACTGGCTAACAAAGAAGCGTTGGTGATGTGTGGCGCTCTGTTTATGGAAGCCGTGCAGCAAAGTGGCGCCGAGCTACTGCCTATTGATAGCGAACATAATGCTATTTTTCAGTGTTTACCTGCACAACATCGGTATGGCCTGGAGCCGATTGGTGTACGCCGAATCGTGTTGACGGCATCGGGCGGGCCATTTCTAGATAAACCTTTTGCTGAATTTGATGCCATTACACCTCAGCAAGCCTGTGCGCATCCAAATTGGAGCATGGGTCGAAAAATTTCCGTTGATTCTGCCACCATGATGAACAAAGGATTGGAACTAATTGAGGCTTGTTGGCTCTTTAATACCAGCCATGACAAGGTGGATGTGTTGGTGCACCGCCAAAGTGTGATTCACTCTATGGTGGAATACTTGGACGGTTCAGTGCTGGCGCAAATGGGTAATCCGGATATGCGTACTCCTATTGCCTACGGGTTGTCCTGGCCGCAGCGTATTGATTCGGGTGTAAGCTCATTGAATCTGGCAGAAATCGCGCAGTTGGATTTTGAGCCGCTTGATAATAAAAAATTCCCCTGTTTGTCGTTGGCGGCTGGCGCTATTGCAGCAGGAGGCACTACGCCAGTAGCACTAAATGCTGCCAATGAAGTTGCTGTAGCTGCTTTTCTTGAAGAGCGATTGTCCTTTACCGGTATCTACCAGCTGGTTGATACGCTACTGCAAGAGTACCAGCAGCAAGTCGCCAGCAGTGTCGAGGTGGTGGCGGCAGAAGATCAACGTGCCCGCCAGCTGGCAAACGCACTTCTCACCAAAAAGTTCGCAAGAGCCCATTAATGGATTTATTACAAACTATTCTGGCTACCATTGTCACGCTGGGACTACTTGTCACGGTGCATGAATACGGCCACTTTTGGGTAGCGCGCCGCTGCGGTGTTAAGGTGCTGCGTTTTTCGGTTGGTTTTGGTAAGCCGCTCTATACACGAAAAGATCGCCACGGCACTGAATTTGTCATTGCTGCCATTCCTTTGGGCGGTTACGTCAAAATGCTGGATGAGCGTGAAGGCGAAGTAGCTGAAGCTGAACTTTCACAGGCCTTTAACCGGAAGTCGGTGGGGCGGCGCATCGCTATTGTAGTGGCAGGCCCTGCAGCCAATTTCCTGTTTGCTATTTTTGCCTATGCCTTGATGTTCATGTCAGGTGTGGCATCGGTTGCTCCAGTGATCGGTAGTGTGACGCCTGATTCGTTGGCAGAAAAAGCCGGTTTGCAGGCGCAGTATGAAATCATCGCTGTTGATGGGGTTGAAACGCCATCTTGGCAGAAGGTCAGTATGCAGTTGTTAAATCATGTCGGTGACAGTGATGTGGTTACACTTCAAGTCAGTCCTTTTGGGCGAGATTTGCAGCAGACTTTGACTATTCCGCTACAACGTTGGTTGGCCGATACTGAGGTGCCTGATGTTTTGGCTGGATTAGGCGTTCAGCCCTATCGGCCGGACGTGCCTGCCCGAGTGAAACATGTGGTTGAAGGTAGTGCAGCTGAGCGCGCTAACTTGCAAACACGGGATTTGGTGGTTGCAGTTAATGGCCAACCCATAGGCGTTTGGTTTGAATTGGTTGAGTTTGTTGAAGCTCATCCTGGTAAAGAAGTCACCTTTGAGATCGAAAGAAATGGCTCGCGGCTTTTCCAGTCAGTTGTTTTGGAAACCAAAAAAGCCGCGGATGGGAAAATAACCGGGCGTGTGGGTATCGCGGTTGAAAGCCCTGAGTGGCCAGAGGCTATGCAGCGCAACGCACAATATTCATTGCCAGCAGCCTTTACGGAAGCGTTGCAACAAACCTGGGATATGACAGGTTTGATTTTGGTGTCCATGAAGAAAATGCTGATGGGGCTGATTTCGGTTAAAAATCTCAGTGGACCTATTACCATTGCCCAAGTGGCTGGTGATTCAGTGGAACATGGCTGGGAAACTTTTTTGAGTTTTTTGGCCTATTTAAGTATTAGCCTGGGTGTCATTAATATTCTGCCGATTCCGTTACTCGATGGCGGCCACTTAATGTATTATCTGGCGGAGCTTGTGCGGGGTAAACCGGTCTCGGAAAAACTGCAAATGCTGGGATTACGCATTGGTGTCGGTATAATCATGACCCTTATGTTCTTTGCGCTCTACAATGACCTGATGCGGCTGCTATGACCAGGCGCCTGACAAAGCGATAAAAAATAAAAATGAAACGACTCTCATATCTGTTTTTGTGTTTGGGCATATTTGTGACCACTTTTGTGCGATCAGCTCAAGCAGATGCTTTTATTATCACGGACATTCGTCTTGAAGGTCTGCAACGCGTATCTGCGGGTATGCTGTTTCAGGCATTTCCGATCAGTATTGGGGATAGCGTTGACGAGAGCGAGATCGTTGAGGCTACTCGTAGCCTGTTTAAAACAGGTTTTTTTGATGATATTCAGATTGGCCGTGATGCTGATGTGTTGGTCGTGGTGGTGCAGGAACGCCCCTCCATCAGTGCAATTGAAATTGAAGGTAATGAGAAAATTCAAACCGAGGATCTCAAAAAAGGTCTTAAACAGTCGGGTTTGAGTGAAGGGGATATCTTTCAACGCGCTACTCTTGAGCGACTTGAGCAAGAGATGGTTCGCCAATATATTTCTCAAGGGCGTTACGGGGTCTCTATTGATACCGAAGTGACGGAACTTGAACGAAATCGCGTTGCTCTGACAATCAATATTCATGAGGGTAAAGCGTCCACTATTAAGCGTATTAATATTGTTGGCAACCATGTATTTGATGATAAAACGCTGTTAAAAACCTTTTCCTTGCGGTCTACCAACTGGCGTAGTTTTTATCGGAGCGACGATAAATATTCGCGGGAAAAATTAAGCGGTGACCTTGAACGGTTGCGTTCGAAATATCTTGATAGTGGTTATATCAATTTTAGTATTGAGTCGACACAGGTATCGATTACACCAGACAGGGCCAATGTATATATTACGGTCAATATTGCAGAGGGCGATCAGTACATCATTGAGGACGTGAGCTTTAGTGGTGAACTGGCAGTGCCAGAGCCGGAATTACAGCAGCTTTTGAAACTGCAGAAAGGGGATATCTTTTCTAATAAACTGCTCACGCAAACAACTGAATTGATGACGAATCGCTTGGGCGATGAAGGTTATACTTTTGCCAATGTTAGTGCTATTCCTGACGTTGATGAGGAAAATAAAAAAGTTAACCTTAATCTGTTTGTTGATCCGGGTAAGCGGGCCTATGTAAGACGTATTAACTTTACTGGTAATGCCAATACCAATGATGACGTGTTGCGCCAGGAAATGCGCCAAATGGAGTCGGCCTGGGCATCCAATAAAAATATCGAGCTGTCGAGGACTCGCTTGCAACGTCTAGGCTTCTTCAAAGGCGTTAATGTTGAAACGCCACAGGTTCCCGGCACCTCAGATCAAATTGATGTGAATTACAGTGTTGAAGAGCAGCCCTCTGGCTCGGTTAGTTTGAGTCTTGGTTTTTCCGGAGGCTCGGGATTGACGTTGGGTGGTGATTTGAATCAAAAGAATTTTCTTGGTACCGGTAAGGAAGTTTCAATTGGTGCAAGTACCAGCGATACCCGCACCAACTACCGTTTCTCATACCTTGACCCCTATTATACTGTTGACGGGGTGAGCCGTGGTTTTGATGTATTCTTAATAAAGCTTGATTTCGAAGAGGATGACGTAGCCAACTACACCACGGATTCCTATGGGGGTAATGTTAAGTTTGGTTATCCAATTGCTGAAACACAATTCTTGTCATTTCAGTTAGGTTACGAGAATACTGTCGTTAACACGGGGGTATTCCCGGTCCAGGAAATCATCAATTTCCTGGCAGTTGAAGGCAATTCCTACGATAATTTTCTGTTTTCTGGTCGTTGGCGCGAATCCAGCTTGAACCGTGGCGTGTTTGCAACCCGAGGGGCGTCTCAGTCGATTTCAGTTGCCTTGTCCCTGCCAGGCAGTGACCTGAGTTATTATAAGCTGACGTACAAAGGAAGAATCCTTTTTCCATTGACGGACAATTTTACCTTGCGCTTAAGAACTGAGCTGGGTTATGGCGATTCCTATGGGGGTACCAGTAAGTTTCCGTTCAACAAACACTACTTTGCTGGTGGCTCTGATTCGGTGAGGGGTTTCAGTAATAATACGCTCGGCCCACGTAGTACACCGAACGTATCTGATCCTGATCAAACTCCTGATGCATTTGGTGGTAATTTGTTAGTAACCGGCAGTACTGAAATACTGTTTCCTCTGCCCTTTATTGCTGATAGCCGTTCTATGGAAACAGGCTTCTTTTTAGATTGGGGTAATGTGTTTGAAACGCAGTGCCCTGCTTCCAGCTCTTCTTGTACGAACTTTGATGCGAGTGAATTGCGTTATTCGGCTGGTTTTGGTCTGACCTGGTTATCGGGCTTTGGACCCTTGAGCTTTAGTTTAGCTAAAGCGCTGAACACAGAGGGTTTTGAAGAAACCGAATTCTTCCAGTTTTCCTTTGGAACCTCTTTCTAAGACAGTCTTCTAAACACGGCAGGTTTATTGTCAGAAATTTAACAGTACATGAGGATATAGTGTGAAAAAAATTATTTTTGGTTTAATCATGGCGGGCATGTTAATGGCCGGCTCAGTGTCCGCTCAGCAAACAATTGCGTTTGTGGATGCCGATTCAGCAATACTTAACTCTGAGCCTGCCAAGGAAAAAATCACTGAGCTTAAGGCGCGCCTGACACCTGACAAGAACAAGGTAAAGGACTTGGAGAATACCGTGAGAGGTTTGCAAACTAAATTGCAGCAGGATGCTGCTGTGATGAGTGATGCAGAAAAGCGTAATTTGGCGAATGAAATAGAAATTAAAGCGGTTGAATATCAGCAACGCGCTAAACAGTTGCAGGAATCGCAGGTCAAAAGCCAGCAGGAATTAATGGCTGCGTTGGCGCCGAAATTTAAAGACGCGGTAACTACGTTGATGCAAGAGGGTAATTACACTGTGTTGATGCACCTTAAGGCTGCGCTGATCGTTGATGAAAAAGACAATCTGACAAAGCGCGTTACAGAAATAATTAACGCCAACCCTTAAACGGTAGCAATATGCAAAAAAAAGTCGAATACACGCTGGCTGAGTTGGCTGACTGTTTAGGGGCTCAGTTACGCGGTGAGCCTGCTTTTAAAGTCAGTGGTTTAGCCAGCTTGATCGATGCGAAAGCTACGGATATTAGTTTTTTATCTGATGTAAAATACATTGCTTCACTGGCCGATAGTCAGGCTGGAGCGGTAATCATAACGCCAGAGCACGCCGATAAGGTATCTGGCAATGTGCTGATCTCTGATAATCCTTATTTGGGCTTTGCAAAAATGTCCTGCTTGTTTGATAACCGCCCTGTATTGGCGGCGGGCATTCATCCGACGGCTCAGGTTGCTGCTGATGCGAGCATTGCTGAAACTGCAGCAGTTGGTTCGTATGCGGTGATTGAGGCCGGTGTAGTGATCGGAGAAGGCGTTGAAATTGGCTCCGGGTGTTTCATTGGCTCCGACACTCGTATTGATAAAGACACTATGCTCGCCGCGAATGTGACGTTAAACCATGGTGTCCATATTGGCGCACGAGTGATTATTCACAGCGGCACAGTGGTTGGCGCCGATGGCTTTGGATTTGCTAACCATCAGGGTAGCTGGCAAAAAATTGCCCAACTTGGCGGTGTGCATATTGCTGATGATGTAGAGATTGGCGCTAATACCACCATTGATCGTGGAGCGCTTCAGGATACTGTCATCGAGGAAGGCGTTAAGATTGATAACCAAGTCATGGTGGCCCATAATGTGCGGATTGGTAAGCACACGGCAATTGCCGCATGTGTTGGGATCTCCGGCAGTACTGAAATTGGTAGTCATTGTATGATTGCCGGCGGGGTTGGTTTTGCCGGACACTTGAAAATAGCGGATCATGTATTTGTGACTGTAAGGACGATGGTGACTAAATCAATAACCCAGTCTGGCAGTTACTCATCAGGAACCGCAATGATGCCTACACCTGACTGGAAAAAGAGTTCAGTACGTTTGAAACATTTGGACTCTCTGGTTAAGCAGGTAAAACAGTTGGAAAAAGAAATCACTAAACTTCGAAATCAGGATCATTAGGCATGATGTATATTGAGGAAATCAGGGAATACCTGCCACATCGATATCCCTTTTTATTGGTGGATCGTGTTGTGGATATTGAGAAGGGTAAGTCGATTGTTGCTTATAAAAATGTGACGGTTAACGAAGAGTTTTTTAACGGACATTTTCCTGATTTTCCGGTTATGCCGGGTGTCTTGATTATTGAAGCAATGGCCCAGGCGGCGGGTATTCTTGGTTTTAAAACCATGGAAAAGAAACCCAGTGATGGTTCTATTTATTATTTTGTGGGTAGTGAGAAAATACGTTTTAAACGCCCTGTTGTACCAGGAGATCAACTACGTCTTGAAGCTTCTATCGTGGCCGAAAAACGTGGTATCTGGAAATTTGAGTGCAAGGCTACCGTTGAAGGTGAGCTGGTAAGCTCTGGTTTGATAATTTGTGCAGACAGGGAAAAATAAGTTTGATCCACAAAACTGCTGAAATTGATTCTCGTGCGGAACTGGCGGAAGGTGTTGAGGTAGGCCCCTGGACGATTATTGGGCCTGACGTCAGTATTGGTCCAGGTACTGTGATTGGTCCGCATGTGGTTATCAGAGGTCCAACCAAGATAGGCGCCAACAACCATATTTTCCAGTTTTCCAGTGTCGGTGAAGAGTGCCAGGATAAGAAGTACAAAGGCGAACCCACCGTATTGGAAATTGGCGATAACAATGTGATTCGCGAGTCCTGTACGATCCACCGTGGCACCGTGCAGGACAATAGCATTACCCGTATCGGCAATGACAATTTGTTGATGGTGAATGTACATGTGGCTCATGACGTAATGGTCGGAGATCATACTATTATTGCCAATAATGCTTCGCTGGCAGGACACGTACATGTTGATAATCATGCCGTATTGGGTGGTTATTCAGCGGTACATCAGTTCTGCCATATCGGTGCTCACAGTATCTGTGGCGCCGGTAGTGTTGTTCTTAAGGATGTGGCTGCTTATACAGTGGTCAATGGCAACACCGCTTCTGCTCATGGCGTTAACGTGGAAGGAATGCGCCGGCGTGGTTTCAGTAAAGAAACCATTACTGCTTTACATCGGGCTTATCGAATTGTTTTCCGCAAAGGTTTGACGGTTCATGATGCCATTGAAGAAGTGAAGACGTTACAGTATCAAGGCCCTGAACTGGATGTGTTTATCCAGTCAATCCTTTCATCCACACGGGGAATCGTGCGTTAAAATACGCGTCGATTCAGATCTTAAGTAGCACCTACTTTTAACTCAAAGCGCCTGTCAACTCTATGACCAAACCATTACGTATCGGTATTGTGGCAGGCGAAGCTTCAGGTGATATTCTCGGCGCGGGCCTTATCGAAGCTATTCGGGAAACTCATCCGGATGCGATTTTTGAAGGTATTGGCGGCTCGTTAATGATTGCCCAGGGTTTCAAAACTCACGTGCCGATGGAACGCCTGTCGGTAATGGGTGTATTTGAAGTGCTATCGCGACTGTTTGAATTGCTCAAAATACGCCGTGATTTAGCCGCATATTTTATCAAAAATCCTCCGGATGTTTTTATAGGCATTGATGCGCCAGATTTTAATCTTCAGCTGGAAAAAAAGCTTAAGAATGCCGGCATTAAAACCGTCCAATATGTCAGTCCTCAGGTCTGGGCCTGGCGCCAAAATCGAGTTAAACATATTGCAGAAAGCGTTAACTTGGTGCTGGCGTTATTGCCTTTTGAGAAGACCTTTTATAGTGAGCGTCAGGTTCCTGTTACTTTTGTGGGCCACCCGTTGGCTGATACCATTGATTTTCAAACCCCTCAATTGCCAGCTCGTGAGGGCTTACAACTGGCCGCTGATGATACAGTGCTGGCCCTGTTGCCAGGTAGTCGCACAGGGGAAGTCAAAAGATTAGTCGCAACCTTTATTGATACCGCATTGCATTGCCAGCGACAAATACCCGAGTGCAAGATTCTCATTGCGGCGTTAAATGAAAAACTTAAAGATCTGATTGCTGAGCAGTTGGCTGAGTTTCCCGAGCTAAATAATGTTCACATTAGTGTAGGGCGTTCCTGTGAGGTAATGGCTGCGGCTGATGTATTACTGGTCGCATCAGGTACTGTGACGCTGGAAGCCGCGTTGCTCAAACGTCCGATGGTAGTGGCTTATAAAGTCAAAGCCATGTCTTACCGTATTCTCAAAAGAATGATCAAGGTGAAGTATATTGCCCTTGCCAACCTACTATCCAAAAAGCCGATGGTGCCTGAATTTATTCAGGATGAAGCTACGCCGGAAAATTTGTCTGAGGCATTATTGAATTATCTGCGTAATGACGAAGCGGTTAAGCAGCAGATAGATACTTTTATGGATATCCATCTACAGCTGCGTCAGAACGCTAGTCTCAAGGCTGCTGAAGCCGTATTGGCAGAAATTGGCCGTGAATCAACACAGGATGGCAGTGCTGATGCTGCTGTTTGAGGGTGTGATCGCAGGCGTTGATGAGGTTGGTCGTGGGCCGTTGGCCGGGGCCGTGGTTGCCGCTGCTGTCATTCTTGATCCTGAAAATCCTATTGAAGGACTGGCAGACTCCAAGAAGTTAACTGCAAAACGGCGTGAGGCATTGTTTCCGTTGATACAAGAGCGCGCTTTGGCTTGGTGTATCGCAAGAGCCAGTGAAGCGGAAATTGATCAACTGAATATATTGCACGCCAGCCTATTGGCGATGCGCCGAGCAGTGCTTGGATTGCAATTAGCACCAGAGCGGGTGTTGGTAGATGGTAATCGTTGCCCGGAATTACCTTATCCCAGTGAAGCAATTATTAAAGGCGATAGCTTAGTACCAGCTATCAGTGCCGCTTCCATTCTTGCTAAGGTGGTGCGTGATAATGAAATGGTTGCCTTTGATGAGACCTACCCGGGTTACGGTTTTGCATCTCATAAGGGTTACCCCACGGCGCAGCACATGCAAGCCCTTAAAGCACTTGGCCCCACGCCTATCCATCGGCGTTCTTTTGGCCCGGTTAAAAACCTGTTATCTAAGTTTGGGTAGTTAGACATTCTTTAGCTGATTCAAAAATACATCACTCATCATTACTAAAAACTGCTTAACATGACCGCGTCAACTTTTGTACATTTGCGCACTCACACTGAATTTTCCCTGATTGATGGGTTGGTACGCGTGAAGCCGCTAATTAAAGCCGTTGCTGCTGACGGTATGCCTGCCGTTGCGGTGACCGATCAGAGTAATCTGTGTGCGCTGGTGAAGTTCTACAGTAATTCCCGTAAGGCCGGTATTAAACCTGTTGTGGGAGCTGACTTGTGGCTGGATAACAGCCAAAATGATGGTCAGCCTTATCGTGTGACCTTGCTAGTTCTCAATGGCGCAGGTTACGCCAACCTAACGAAGTTAATCTCCCGGGCCTATCTAGAAGGTCAGCGCCAAGGGCGGCCCATTGTTCAGCGCGAATGGCTTGAAGAGCGCAATGATGGACTGATCATGTTGTCCGGTGCCCGTGAAGGCGATATTGGCCAAGCACTGCTGAATGATGAGGCCGTCGAAGCCGAACAATTAGCACAACAGTGGCAGTCTTTTTATCCCGATCGTTTTTATATTGAGCTGCAACGTACCTCGCGTGAAAACGAGGATCGCTATTTGCACTTAGCCGTTGCACTGGCGGATAAATTGGCATTGCCAGTGGTGGCGACTAATGATGTACGTTTCATTAAATCCGAAGATTTTGAAGCCCATGAGGCGCGGGTTTGCATTCACGATAGCCGTACGCTGGATGATCCTCGTCGGACTCATTTGTACAGCGAACAGCAGTATCTGAAATCCAGTGCCGAAATGATCGAGCTGTTTGCTGATCTGCCCGAAGCGATTGAAAACACCGTCGAGATCGCCAAACGCTGTAATCTGGAAATTGAGATCGGCAAAAACTACCTGCCGAACTATCCGGTGCCCGATGGCATGACCATGGATGAGTTTTTCCGCCAGATTTCTCTGGAAGGCACTGAAGAGCGTCTGTTGCGTATTCTTGATCCACAGGCGGAAGATTACGCCGAGCGCCATCAGGAATATATCGATCGGCTGGAGTTTGAGCTCAATATTATTATTCAAATGGGTTTCCCTGGTTACTTCCTGATCGTGATGGACTTTATTCAGTGGGCTAAGGACAACGATGTGCCGGTGGGGCCGGGGCGGGGTTCCGGTGCGGGCTCTTTAGTGGCTTATGCCTTGAAAATTACTGACCTTGATCCACTGGAATACGACCTGCTGTTCGAACGTTTCTTGAATCCGGAACGGGTATCGATGCCCGATTTCGATGTCGATTTCTGTATGGATGGCCGTGACCGCGTGATTGATTACGTAGCGCGTACCTATGGTCGTGACGCGGTATCGCAGATTATCACTTTCGGTACCATGGCGGCTAAAGCGGTGGTGCGTGACGTGGCGCGAGTGCAGGGCAAACCCTACGGCTTGGCCGACAAACTCTCCAAAATGATTCCTTTCGAAGTGGGTATAACACTTAGCAAGGCGATGGAGCAGGAAGCTGTATTGCGTGATTTCGTCGCTGAAAATGAAGAGGTCGCCGAGATTATGGAGATGGCCTTCAAACTTGAAGGTATCACTCGTAACGTCGGTAAACATGCGGGTGGCGTAGTGATCTCGCCCACTGTTTTGACGGATTTCTCGCCGCTGTATTGTGATGAAACTGGCGGCAACCTGGTCACCCAGTACGACAAGGATGATGTTGAAAGCGTTGGTTTAGTGAAGTTCGATTTCCTGGGTTTGAGAACTCTCACCATTATTGACTGGGCGGTTAAAAACATTAACCAGCTCAACGAGAACAAAGACGTAGCCTTTCTCGATATTACTGAAATACCACTCGATGATCGGGCCGTTTTTAAGCTGCTGCAGGCGGGTAATACCACCGCGGTATTCCAGCTTGAATCACGTGGCATGAAGGATCTGATCAAGCGACTTTTGCCCAGTAGCTTTGAAGATATTATCGCTCTGGTGGCGCTGTTTCGCCCGGGGCCACTGCAATCGGGCATGGTTGATGACTTTATCAGTCGTAAACATGGTCGTTCCAAGGTGGAATTCCCGCATCCGGAACTTGAGCCGGTGCTGGGTAATACCTATGGGGTTATTCTGTATCAGGAACAGGTGATGCAGATTGCCCAGGTGCTGGCGAATTACAGCCTTGGCCAAGCCGACATGTTACGTCGTGCGATGGGTAAGAAAAAGCCTGAAGAGATGGCCAAACAGCGAGAGTTTTTCTCTGAGGGCGCCGATAAACGCGGCATTGATAAAGCTCAGGCTGAATACATCTTTGACTTGATGGAAAAGTTTGCTGGTTACGGTTTTAATAAATCGCACTCGGCGGCCTATGCATTATTGTCCTATCAAACGGCCTGGTTGAAACATAATTACCCTGCACCCTTTATGGCAGCGGTGTTGTCGGCGGATATGCAGAACACCGATAAGGTAGTGATACTGATCGAAGATTGCCGGCAGATGGAGCTGCCGATTGTGCTGCCTGACGTGAATGTCAGTGAGTTCAAATTCACTGTCGACCTAAATGATCAGGTGGTTTATGGCTTGGGTGCCATCAAGGGCTTGGGTGAAGGGCCGGTGGGCGCAATTATTGAAGCGCGACAGCAGGATGGCCCCTTTAAGGATCTCTTTGATTTCTGCTCACGTGTTGATTTAAAACGTGTGAATCGCCGTGCCCTCGAAGCGTTGATCCGCTCGGGTGCGATGGATAATCTGGGCGCGCACCGTGCTGCGTTGATGGCCTGCCAGGATGAAGCAGTCAAGGTTGCTGATCAGCATGTGAAAAATCAAAATGCGGGCATGATGGATATGTTTGGCGGTATGCCGGGCTCAAATGCTGCGCAGGACGAAGATGTTTATGCCAGCTACGCTCGCATCAAGCCTTGGACTGATAAAGTACGTTTGCAAGCGGAAAAGGAAACACTGGGCCTGTATCTGCAAGGACACCCAATCGATGAGTACGAAGCTGAGCTACGCAATATTGCCAAAGATCCGTTGGTTTCGTTGCAGGCTGGTAAGGGTGATCAAAGGCTTGCTGGTTTGATAGTGGGTTTGCGTACCATGAAAAGTAAGCGTGGCGATACCATTGCCTTTGTTACGCTGGATGATCGAACCAGTCGTATGGAAGTCTCGGTATTTGGTGAAGTCTATGAAAAATACCGCAATATTTTAATGAAAGACACCGTACTGATCGTTGAGGGCGAAGTGAGTAATGATGATTACTCTGGTTCTCTCAAAGTACGGGCCAAAGCTTTACATGACATGGGCAGCGCCCGTGTCGCCTTTGCTAAAGAGTTATTGATAACGGTGGATCAAGATAATTGTGAGCAGGTAAATCAACAGCTTGCGACGCTGCTCACACCCTATCGTAGTGAGGGTTGTCCCTGCGTGTTGAAATATACCGGGCCGACCGCCGAGGCGCGTTTGCGTTTGGGCGAGAGTTGGCGCGTGACACCAACTGATGACCTGTTATTAAGTCTGCAGGAAAGCCTGGGCGAAAGTCGGGTTAATTTACGTTATAAATGAGACTGTAAGTTGTCATTTTTGGCAAATCTTAATACTATTGCCGCTATAGATCACATACTCCATTTTGCTGAACACAGCACGGATCAGGATTAGATGAATATAAATTATTTGGATTTTGAGCAGCCTATCGCCGAACTTGAAGTTAGGATTGAAGAGTTGCGCCTGGTAGGTAGTGATAATGATCTGAACATTGCCGACGAAATTGCTAAGCTCGAAAGCAAAAGTAGCGAGCTGACGAAAGGTATTTTCAGTAGCCTCAGTTCTTGGCAGGTTGCTAAGTTGGCGCGACATCCGCAACGCCCCTATACGCTGGATTACATTAACGCCGTATTCGACGATTTTGACGAGTTGCACGGTGATCGTCATTACGCCGATGACTCGGCGCTTGTCGGTGGTATTGCGCGCCTTGATGATCAACCAGTGATGATTATTGGCCATCAAAAGGGCCGTTCCGTTAAGGAAAAGGTCGCTCGTAACTTTGGTATGCCTCGTCCAGAGGGTTATCGTAAAGCTTGTCGTCTGATGGAGCTAGCTGAACGTTTTAATATGCCAGTGCTGACGTTTATTGATACGCCGGGCGCTTATCCCGGTATTGGTGCAGAGGAACGTGGTCAGGCCGAAGCGATTGCTTATAATCTGGCGGTTATGTCGCGCTTGAAAACGCCGATTATCACCACAGTGATTGGTGAAGGCGGCTCTGGCGGCGCATTGGCTATTGGTGTTTGTGACGAATTGTTGATGCTGCAATATGCGACTTACGCGGTAATTTCTCCTGAAGGTTGTGCATCTATTTTATGGCGTACTGCTGAGCGTGCGTCCGATGCTGCAGAAGCCATGGGTATTACGTCTGAGCGTCTGAGTAAGCTGGGTCTGGCGGATCGTATTGTTGCTGAGCCGTTGGGCGGTGCGCATCGTGATATCAGTCAAATGGCTGAAACGCTAAAAGCTCAGCTTAAAGAAGCATTGGGTAAAGTGCAGGCGCTTTCTACTGAAGAAATGGTTGAGCGTCGTTATCAGCGATATATGTCCTACGGCATTCCAGTTTAAGAATACCCATTAAAAATGCACCTGCTGCGCGATAGCGGCGTCAGCTCCGTGCTCAAACCCTCATGTATTTTATATACATTTGGGTTTTGCGCGCGGTGCTTCCTTGTTCTCACGCAGCAATCACTATTTTTAAAGGCATTCTAAGTGGTTAACTGAGCAGTAACTCGTTCTGTTTAGTTCCTTCTTAGTATGAGGCGCAAAAGCAATGCTTCTCACCCTTGATTTACTTCCCTCTCTTAAAGAAAAGCAACGAATTATCGTCGCCTTCAGCGGCGGGCTTGATTCACACGTATTACTTCATTCCTTAGTACAATTGCGCGCTAGTCTGACTGAACCTTTCCAGCTCGAAGTGCTACATATTCATCATGGTGTCAGTGAATTGGCGGATGGCTGGGTGGCGCACTGTCAGGCTGTGTGTGAGCAATTAGATGTTCCAATGTGTGTTCGATACGTAACTGGCGAACAACAACAGGCAAGCCTGGAAAATCAATTGCGTGAGGCTCGTTACCAGGTGTTTAGTGAGGTTGTGGGTGTTGGTGATTTACTGGCTCTGGCACATCACGTCGATGATCAGGCCG